>OGPS01000065.1_pt1 | contig 104153 bp, 100 predicted proteins | sample 1552931 | NCBI WGS metagenome assembly OGPS01 (sample SAMEA2580252, study PRJEB22360) | human gut metagenome | biome: human gut; feature: human-associated habitat; material: faeces | place: Denmark | collected 2008/2010 | reverse complement strand
AAAATACAAAAGATAATAATAGTTTATTAACACATGCACAGTTAATAACAAATTCACCACAATCAAGTTATTATTTAATTGGCATAAGTGCAAAAGCTAAAGAAGAAAGTTATGTAGTAGGAACAAAATTAACAGGAAGTGATTTTACATATACATTATATTATTCAAATGGAGACGAACAAACAGCAGAGTTAACAGAAGGAATAACATTTAATGGAGAAAGTAGCTATAAAGAAGACCTAGTTGGAAGCTACATTACAAAACTGGAATATACACTAAATGGTAAAGTTTTCGAAACAGAAGTTACAACAAAATGGATAATGTCAAGTGATTATTTTACATATGATGTAATAGATGCTAATGAGAAAACGATAGCAATAAAAGGAATAAACTCAAAATATGAATCTCCAAGTGTGCTATATATACCAAGTGAATATAATGGGTATAATGTGAAAGAGATAAAAGAATACATGAGGTCAATGTACAATATAAACAATGTAAAAAGTGTTGTAATTGAAGAGGGAATAATGAGTATAGGAAGTAATGCATTTTCTGGCTGTAGCAAATTAACAAGTATAGAAATCCCAAGTAGTGTAACAAGTATAGGAAGTAGTGCATTTGCTGGCTGTAGTAGTTTAACAAGTATAGATGTGGAGGAGAATAATCAGAATTATTGTAGTGAAGATGGAATACTATTCAATAAAGATAAAACAGAGTTAATACAATATCCAAGTAAAAAAGCTGATAAACAATATGAAATCCCAAGTAGTGTAACGAGTATAGGAGATAGTGCATTTAGTGGATGTAGCAGTTTAACAAGTATAGAAATCCCAAGTAGTGTAACGAGTATAGGAGATAGTGCATTTAGTGGATGTAGAAGTTTAACAAGTATAGAAATCCCAAGTAGTGTAACGAGTATAGGAAATAGTGCATTTAGGTGGTGTAGCAGTTTAACAAGTATAAATATCCCAGAAGGAGTAACGAGTATAGGAAATTATGCATTTGGTGAATGTAGCAGTTTAACAAATATAGAAATCCCAAGTAGTGTAACAAGTATAGGAGAGTGGGCATTTTCTAATTGTAGCAGTTTAACAAGTATAGAAATCCCAGAAAGAGTAATGAACATAGGAAATGGTGCATTTTATAGATGCAGAAGTTTAACTGGTATAAATGTGGAGGAAAACAATCAAAATTATTGTAGTGAAGATGGAGTATTGTTCAATAAAGATAAAACAAAAATAATACGATATCCGGAAGGGAAACATGGAAGTCAATATGTGATTCCAAATAGTGTAACGAGTATAGGAGATTATGCATTTTGGATGTGCAGCAGTTTAACGAGTATAGAAGTCCCAAGTAGTGTAACCAGTATAGAAAGCGGCGCATTTAGAGAATGTAGTAGATTAACAAGTATAGAAATTCCAAGTAGTGTAACTAGTATAAAAGACCAAGCGTTTTATTTCTGTACCAGATTAACCACAATCAATTACCACGGAACAGAAGAACAGTTTAAAGCAATTAAAATAGACTCTGCTAACAACTGCTTTAAAAACGCCACAGTAAATTACATAGAATAAACAATAAAATTTAAAGAGAGAACTTATAAATAACAATGAAAATGTTATTATATAGAGTTCTCTCAATTTTTATACTAGGAATATATTAAAAAAGATAAACACTGTTTAAAAATAAAAATAAAACCCCCGCAAGTAAATTAATATACTTGCGGGGTAGGATTAGATAACAAGTTCGTATTGAACCTGTTCAATTCCATCAATTGCCTCGGCACCAAGTTTAACTACAAGATTAGTAGCTGAAATATTCTTTGTGGAAATATCAAAGAGCAGGCTGTAGTAAGACGTACTTTTAAGAACTGAAGCAAAAAGTTTTATTGCCTCTTGCATATATCCGTTGTTTCTATAAGCATTACCTATAAAAAACTGCATATCTAATGACTTATATTCTTTGTTTGCTAAAGCTTGCAGTGCTCCTACTGGACCAAATATAGTATCCTCAATTATATATGCATAATGATTGATAAAGTCAAATCTCGCATAGCTGTCCATTAATAAGGCCACTTGGGTTAAATTTTCTCTACCCATGTCTGAAACATAGAACTGGATGTCCGGATTAGACCGATACAATTTATCATAGGTTCTAGCATCCCAAACTGTAGGTGTACGTAAAGTGATTGACATAGTAATCCTCCTAATAAATTTGATAAAGCTTATTGTACCATGAAAATATGATTGTGTAAACAGATTTTCAAAAAGTATTATAATTTATTTTAGCTAATTAAGAGATATTAAATAATATTCTGGTAATATTTTTATTCAAAATGTTACCAGAATAAAACATCAAAATTTCTTGCATAACAAATGAATACTTGTTATAATATCACGAGAAGGACGGTAAGATTTATGGTAAAGGTTATGTTTATATGCACTGGAAATATATGTAGAAGTGCAATGGCAGAAGCAATAATGAAAAAGGAAGTAAATAAAATGGGCAAAGAAGACCAAATTGAGGTTTGCTCAGCTGGAACTTATGCAGAAGACGGAGATTGTGCATCTATGCATGCAATAGAAGCAATGGAATATTACGATATCGATTTAAAAGGCCATAGAGCTACAAGCTTGCGAAATTCTAAAATTCGTCAAATGGATATTATTCTTTGTGCAACAGTAGAACATAAGCAAATAGTATTAAGATTATATCCAGAATTAAAAGGAAAAGTTTATACTATGAAAGAATATGCGGGTCTGGATAATGATGGAAAAGATTTAAATATAAAAGACCCTTGGGGATATAATCTTCACGTTTTTTTAGAATGTGCAAAGGAGATTAGTAAATGTATTGATAATATTTTGATTAAAATAATTGACAAATAAATAAAATCAGAGTAAAATACAAACAAAAATTCGCAAAAAATAAGGAGATAGCAAAATGGAAGATTTATTAGAGAGTTTAAATAATAGACAAAAAGAAGCAGTAGTAACAACAGAGGGACCATGTTTAGTAATTGCAGGAGCTGGAAGTGGAAAAACTAAGGTTTTAACACATAAAATTGCATATTTAATGACTCAAAAATATGTAAAACCATGGAATATACTTGCAATTACTTTTACAAATAAGGCAGCAAATGAAATGAAACAAAGAGTTGAAAATATTGTTGGAGATGCAGCAAAAGATATATGGATGGGAACATTTCATTTAATTTGCGTAAGAATATTAAGAAAATATATAGATAGAATAGGATTTGATAATTCATTTTTAATTTTTGATACACAAGATCAAAAGACATTAATGAAAGATTGCTTAAAAGCATTGAAAGTGGACGATAAGTTATTTACAGACAGAAGTGTTTTATATGAAATTAGTAACGCAAAAAATGACATGCTAGAGCCAAGGGCTTATAAAGTAAAATATGAAGGCGATTTTCGTAAAGAAACAATTGGACAAATTTATGAATTATATCAAAGAAGACTAAAAGAAAATAATGCAATTGATTTTGATGATATTATAAATTATTGTATAAAGATACTTACTGAAAATGAAGATGTATTAAACTATTATACAGAAAAATTTAAATATGTATTGGTAGACGAATACCAAGATACAAATAAAGCTCAATTCCAACTTGTATCTATTCTTGCTTCGAAATATGGAAATATTACTGTTGTGGGAGATAATGATCAAGGAATATATTCTTTTAGAGGTGCGGATATTACTAATATTTTAAACTTTGAAAAGGATTTTCCAGGTACAAAAATTATTAAACTAGAGCAAAATTATAGATGTACAGGAAATATTTTAAAAGCAGCAAATGCTGTTATAAAAAATAATCAAGTTAAATATGATAAAAAATTATGGACTGAAAATGAAGAAGGAAGTATGACTACTATTTTTAGTGGTGATGATGAATACAATGAAGCAAAATACATAGCAGAGCAAATAAATTCACTAAAAAGAGAAGAATATTATAAGTTTTCAGATTTCGCTATTTTGTATAGAATGAACTCTCAATCTAGAGCAATAGAGGAAATTTTGAGAAGAGAAGATATTCCGTATAAAATAATAGGTGGACTAAAATTCTATGAAAGAAAAGAAATAAAAGACATTATAGCATACTTAAGATTGATTTTTAATACATCTGATAATATATCATTAAAAAGAATAATAAATGAACCAAAAAGAGGAATTGGAAAAACTAGTTTAGAAAATATCGAAAGTTTATCAGAAGATTCTGGAAAGTCAATGTATGATATAATAAAAAATGCACAAGAATATGGACTAAATAGGATTTACTTAAATTCTAGAGAGTTTATAGAGACAATAGAAGATTTAAGAAATAAAAAAGATGATTTGGCAATTTCAGACTTAATTAAAGAAATTCTAAATAAAACAGGATATACAAAAGCACTAGAACTTGAAAATACAGTAGAAGCAGAAAGTAGAATTCAAAACTTAGAGGAATTTTTAACAGTAGCCATTGAGTTTGAAGAAGAATCAGCAGATAATACACTTGCAGAATTTCTAGAGGGAATTACTCTTTCTAGTGATGTAGATAATTTAGAAGAGGAAGAAGAGTCAGTTACATTAATGACACTTCACAGTGCTAAAGGACTAGAATTCCCTGTTGTATTTTTAGTTGGAATGGAAGAAGGAATTTTTCCAGGATATAAATCAATTGGAGAACCGAAAGAGCTTGAAGAAGAAAGAAGGCTATTTTATGTTGGAATAACAAGAGCAAAAGAGCATTTATACTTAACATGTGCTAAAAGAAGAACAATATTTGGGTCTACAAGTTATAATGCAATGTCAAGATTTATAAATGAGATTCCAGGTGAATTATTAGCTGGATATGAAGAATTAAATTCAGAAAAAGGTGAACAGTTTAAAGATAGTTCATATAAATGGGAATATGGAAATTCTAAAGCAGGGGCTGTTAAGTCATATAATGTAAAAGATTCAGACGTATTTGGAAAAAGTGTAAGAAAAGAACCACAGTTTGCATTTAGAACAGCAGAAAGTTTCTTGAATAATATTGCAATGAAACAAAATAACTCAGTTGACCTAAGTGTATATGAACCAGGCAAAAGGGTATATCACAGAAAGTTTGGAGAAGGTGTTATTAATTTAGTTGAAAAAGAAGGGGAAGATTTAAAACTAGATATAGATTTTACAAAATTTGGACATAAAAGATTAATGGCAAAATTTGCAAATTTAGAGATAATTTAAAAAATAAATGCAGTTATAACTTTAAAAACCTTTAACAAACAGAGGATTTAAAAGTATAACTGCATTTTTATATATTATTAATTAAAATAGAAAATAAGAACTAGGAATTACAAAACTAAATAAGATTTAAAAAAAGTGGAAATATAAATGTATAAAATATAAAAAAGAGCCAATAATAAAATGTAAATAAATTTAGAAAGGAAGATGATTATGCCAAATTTGAGCCAAGTTGAACTTCAAAATTTAAGACATTTAATTGGTGCACACGAGACTTCTTATCAAAAGTTAAATAATTATGCTTCTCAAGCAGTAGATCCACAGATTAAGCAAATTTTCACAAAATCTGCACAAGATGCATTAAACACAAAACAAAAGTTAATGTCTTTTTTAAATAACTAATGGGGGAGGATAATATGGACGAAAAAACAATGGTAAATGATATATTAAATGGTGTTAAGTCAGAACTTACTACTTATCAAACTGTTATTTCTGAAACTGAAAATATGAGTTTAAGACAAACTATACAACAAATTAGAAATAATGACGAAAGTTTTCAGTATGAATTATTTAAAATTGCAACAACAAAAGGATATTATAAACCAGCAGCACCTGCAACAATAACAGAAATACAAACAGTAAAAACAGAATTACAATAAGATATAAGTCATTTTGCATTAAGACTTTAGTTTTTTAGCACAATTATAAAAGGAGCTAAGAGGCTAAAGTTTTTTGATTAATATAGAAAAAATGAGAAAAAACAAGATATAGCGAGAAAGATTAAGAAAAGTAAAAACAGTAAATATATACTTAGTAGTTTTTAGATAATACTAAAAGAAATATGAAATGGAACCAGGATAATAATTAATATTAAGAAAATACATAGTACACAGCGAATTTTAAAAAAATAAAAAGTTATAAATAAACGAATATATAGAAAATAATTAATTTTTACAGATTACAAAAAAAGACAAAATTCGACTCAAAATAAGGAAAAATAGAGTTTGTAAAACTATATTTAAAACATTAAAATAATTTGTGCTTAGCGAAAAAATAAGAGGAGAAAAGGGATGTTAAAAAAAATAATAATACATATTAGAACTTCAGCAAGACTGATAGTGCTAGTACTAATTGGAATGTTTTTAATTATTGGTTTTATGTATTGTCAGTATAGACCAATATACAATGTAAGTGTAAATGGAGAGTTTTTTGGATATTGTGCCAATAAAAACGAGCTAAAAGCTAAAATAAATAAAGCATCTGAAGATGGACAAGGTGGAAATGAAGCTTTTATTCAAATTGAAAATATGCCAGAATATAAGTTATGTTTTTTGAAAAGAAATGTTAATACAAATGAAGAGGAAATATATAACAAGATAATTAGTTCTGGAACAACTTATTATAAAATGTATGCATTAGTAGAAAATGGAGAAGAAAAATTATATATGTCGAATTTTGAAGATGCAGAAAATGTTGTAAATCAATTAAAGGAGAAAGATAGTTTAAATAAAGATAATATTAGTATAGCTGAACAATATGTTACGCAACTAAAAGAGCTTACAAATGTTGAAGAAAGTGTGGCAAAACTATATGTTAAACCTAGCGTTTCAGGGGTAAAAGTTGCCATGACAAAAACAACAAAAGTAAAACAAACAACTAGTAGCAATACTATGTCTAATAACAAAGTTAACTTAGGAATAAACTTAATAACTCCTACAAAAGGTATAGTGACTTCAAGATTTGGACAAAGAGCAAGGAATAACCATAAGGGAATAGATATTGGAGCACCAAAGGGTACACCAATTTATGCAGCAGCCAGTGGAACAGTAATATATTCAGGAAATAGAAATGACGGATATGGAAATTATATTATTTTAAATAATGGAAATGGAATTACAACATATTATGCACATTGTAGCGAATTATTAGCTTCTTTGGGACAACACGTTGAGCAAGGGAAACTTATTGGGAAAGTTGGTTCTACAGGAAATTCTACAGGAAATCATCTACATTTTGAAGTAAGAGTAAACGGAACTGCACAAAATCCGCAGAATTACGTGTATTAAAGATATTATGAAACCTCATAAATTTCAATATAAATTACTGAAAATTTATGAGGCTTTTAGTTGAATTTTTATTTTGTATTTACTTAGAATTACAAGAAAAATATTTTAAACAAGTTTTAATAGCATTATTTTTAATGTAAACTTGCCCACATTCTCGTAATTTACAAGCATATAGCTCTGAACTATTAACATATGTGCTAAATTCTGTAATTAAAGAGAATAATTTATTATAATACTTATATTCTACATTAATATTTGAAAATACCAAATAATAATAATTTTTGTATGTATAAAGTACAATTGATTTACATGAGTTATTAATGTTTTTTATGGCAGAAGAGTCCACTGCTAATGAAAAGTTACAAAAATCATCAAATGAAGAAAATCTATAAACTGACTGCTGAAGTGAAGCAGTTACTTTTTTTCTTCTAAATTTAACTTTTGGAAGCTTCATAGGCTCTTTTTCGCGGCTATCTGTAAGTCTTGTAACAGTGAAAATAAAGTTCTCATTGTTCATAGCAAATGCTTCAATCCTAACTTTATAATTTTTAGTAATAAAGCCTACTTCTTTTTCAGCTTTATCTAGCATATCTAAAAAAATGTCTTGGGTTTCCAAAGAACTAGACATGAATGCATGAAAATCAATATGTTGTTCAATTAAGTCTTTAGTGCTTACTATAATTCTTAGTTTATTTTCATTAAGTTTTTCAAATTTCATATTTATCCTCCACAATTGATTATAATATAATTATATAATATTTTTAGCTAAAAATAAATGAGTAAAATTTGGTAATATATAATTACTTTTTAGTAGCTTTTTGTATATTATATGAAAAATATTAAAAAGTGTACATAGTATATTATAGTATAACATATTTTCGTAAAAAGTCAAAATATGTTATGCTTCATAGTACTTATTATACAGATTTGTATAATTTTTTTGCAAGCAAAATCAAATTACAATTTTCGACTAAAAATAATATTTTACAATAAGAACACAGACAAATGATAATAATGGTATATAATTAGATTTTATTGAAATAGTAATTTAGAAAGTGTAAAAAAATGGATTTTTGTCTTGAAAAAAATGCATTTTCAGGATATAATACCAATAATGAAAAAGAACGAAAGAAAGTAGGAAAGATAATGGCAACAAAAGAAAAAAATATATGGATATTAATGATATTTATTTTATCTGGATTAGTAATTGGTGGATTACTTGGACAGCTTGCTTCAAAAGTAAATGTTTTGTGGTGGCTTTCTTATGGGGAAACATTTGGACTTACTACTCCACTTGAGCTAGATTTAAATATTTTAAAAATAACATTTGGCTTAACTTTTAAAATCAATATAGCAAGTATTATAGGAATGATGATAGCTATATTTGTTTATCGCAAAATGTAAAAATAATGGGGCACGAATAGAAAGGATTTTATGACCATTAAAGAATTACCAGAATCAGAAAGACCATATGAAAAATTACAAATATATGGTGCAAATAAGTTATCAAATGCAGAACTATTGTCAATAATAATAAAGACAGGAACAAAAGAGTATACTTCTATAGATTTAGCAAATAAGGTCTTAAATTTAAATACTCATAGTAATATAAGAGGTATGTTAGACTGTTCTATAGAAGAATTTATGACAGTAAAGGGAATTGGCAGAGTAAAAGCAATTCAACTTACGGCAATAGGAGAACTTGCAAAAAGAATGTCAAAACCATTAAATATTTTAAATATTAAAATAACATCCCCAAATGATGTATGCAATTTACTTATGGATGAGCTTAAATATGAAAAACGTGAAAAAGTAAAAGTAATAATATTGAATGCTAAAAACAATATATTGAAAATGATAGATTTAGGAACAGGAACTACAAGTATTGCTATTATAGATCCAAAGGATGTATTACTAGAGGCAGTAAGAATGGGTGCACCAAAAATAATTCTAATACATAATCATCCGAGTGGAGATCCAACGCCTAGCATTCAGGATTTACGTATCACAAAAAGATTATGTGAATGCTCGAAAATGCTTGGAATAGAACTATTAGATCATATTGTTATTGGAGATGGAAGGTATGAAAGTATTTTTTCATGGGAAAAGAAAGGATTGTGGAAATTAAAATGAAACTTTTTAATTTTGTGTCAAAGGATATAGGAATAGACTTAGGAACAGCAAATATATTGGTAACTCTAAAAGGTAGAGGTATTGTTCTTAAAGAGCCATCAGTTGTTGCTATAAACAAACAAAGACATTGTATATTAGCAACTGGATATGAAGCAAAGGAAATGCTAGGAAGAACACCAAATGAAATAGATGCAATTAGACCAATGAAAGACGGAGTTATAGCTGATTTCACAGCAACTCAACTTATGCTTAAAAATATTATAAAAAAAGTATGTAAAAGATATAATGCTGGAAGACCAAGAGTTGTAGTTGGTGTACCATCTGGAATAACAGAAGTTGAGGAAAGAGCTGTAGAAGAAGCTGTACTTCAAGCAGGGGCAAGAGAAGTATATTTAATTGAAGAGCCAATGGCAGCAGCAATTGGTTCTAGTATTAATGTTGCAGAACCAACAGGAAATATTATAGTTGATATTGGTGGAGGAACAACAGAAGTTGCAGTTATTTCCCTAGGTGGAATTGTACTTTGTAACTCTTTGAGAGTTGCTGGAGACGAATTAGATCAAGATATTGTAAATTATGTAAAAAGAGAAATGAATTTAGCAATTGGTGAAACTACAGCAGAACAAATAAAAATGGAAATAGGATGTGCTACTCCTCTAATGACAGAAATGACTATGGAAATAAGAGGAAGAGATTTAACAACTGGCTTACCAAAGCATGCAATAGTTACTTCTTCTCAAATTGAAGAAGCAATGGAAGAATCTATATATAAAATTATTGATGTTGTAAAACAAACGTTAGAAAGAACACCACCAGAACTTGCTTCTGATATTATGGAACGAGGCATAGTTTTAGCAGGTGGAGGAGCTCTAATTAGAAATTTAGATAAACTACTTAGTTCAAAAACTGGGATGCCAGTATATGTAACAGAAGATCCATTAGATTGTGTAGCAAAAGGTGCAGGAAAAACATTAGAAGATTTAGAGAAATTGAAAAGTATATTAATAAATGCTAGAAAAAGATAATTAGGAGAAAAGAATGAGAGAAAATAAAAAGACTGGTATTATTGGAATTATTATTACTGTAATAATCTTAATTATTATTGTAAGCATAACAAATATTAGAGTCGAAAAGTGGTCTTATATAGGAAATATACTAGGTAATGTGGTTATGCCTGTTCAAAATGGTCTAACTTATTTAAAAAATAAAATTGCAGGGAATGATAATTATTTTATTAATGTTAATGAACTAAAAGATGAAAATGAACAGTTAAAAAAGGAGAAAACACAGTTAGAAGCATCTGTAAGAGAACTTGAAATTATAAAGGCGGAAAATGCAACATTAAAGGAATATGTGAACCTAAAAGATAAATATTCAGAGTATTCTACAAAGCCTGCGTATGTTATAGAGAGGGATTTTAGTAATTATAGTAAAATTATAGTAATTAATATAGGAAAAAATGATGGAATTGATGTAAATATGACAGTTATATCTGAAAAAGGATTGGTAGGACATGTTATTTCTGTAACAGATACTACTGCAAAAGTTCAAACTATTATAGACACCTCAAATGCAGTAAGCAGTAGTATTACAACATCTCGAGACAGTATACTTTTGAAAGGCTCATTAAACGAAACATTTTTAAAAGCCACCTCTATTCCAACAGATTCAACGATTATAGAAGGGGACTTGGTAGAAACATCTGGAATTGGAGGTATATATCCAAAGGGGATTTATATTGGTACAATAAAAAGAGTCGTAAGTACTAAAAATATAACAGATAGATATGCGTTTGTTGAACCAGCAGTTGATTTTTCAAAATTAGAAACAGTTTTAGTAATAACAAATTAATTTGTGGGGTGAATATTATTTGAAAAAAACAGTGGCAGTAATTGTACTAATTTTAATGTTCTTTTTAATTTATTTTTTGCAAATAAATTTTTTTGATTGGTTCACAATAGCAGGCATAAAACCTAATTTATTTGTTATATATGTTTTGATAATAGGAATATTTGCTGGTAAAAGAGCAGGAACTATAGCTGGTTTTTGCATTGGTATGTATATTGATATACTAACCGGTAGATTTGTTGGAATAACAGCAGTTTTATTTGCAATAATTGGATTTTCGTCTGAATATCTGAACAAGAATGTTTCAAGCGAGAATAAAATAACATTGATTTTAATAGTGATGGCAAATACATTTTTTTATGAATTAATATATTATCTAATATCGGCTTGGAGACTGGCTATATCTATTGAGTTATTTCCATTTATAAAGATATTATGTATTGAAATTCTTTATAATAGTTTACTTATAATTATTTTATATCCAGCAATTCAAAGATTTGGAAATTTTTTAACAGAAACATTTAGCAAACAAAAATCTTCAACCATGTATTTTTAACAAAGGAAAAATTTTATTTATGTGGTTATTTTGCAGTATCAAATGTTTTTTTATATTGCATAGCTTTTGTATAGAAAAATTTTTAAGTATTAAATTATTAATAAAGAGGTGAAAAATTGGACAAATTAAATAAAATTAAAGTTAGATATAATATAATTTTATTAGGTATATATATTATTGGAATCATATTACTTGTTCAGCTTTTCAATCTTCAAATAGTAAAAGGGCAAGAATACAGAAAACAATCAAATACAAGGTTAACTAGAGAAACAACCATAAAAGCTGCAAGAGGAAATATATGTGATAGAAATGGAAACAAATTAGTATCTACAAAAATGGAATTTAATTTAGAGTTATATAAAACTAAAATAGATAATAAAACATTAAACCAAACTATTTTAGATATGATTAATATTTTAGATAAAAATGAAGATACATACATAGATAATTTGCCAATTAAAGTTGAACCATTTGATTTTATTGGAAGCGATGAAACAATTCAAAGTTGGAAAAAAACAAATAAAATGCAAGAGGATTTATCAGCAGAAGAATGTTTCTATAAGCTAAAGCAGAAATATGAAATAATACAAGAAAACGTTCAAGATGCAAGAAAAATAATGGGTATTAGATATGAAATTAGCTCAAAAGGTTATAGTAGTACTAAGACAGTGGAACTTGCAAAAAATATTAGTAGAACTAGTATGTTAGAAATAAGTGAGAAAAATTCAAACTTTCCAGGCATAAATATAGTAACAGTTCCTACAGTTGCATATAATTCTGGAACCCTTGCTTCTCATATATTAGGGACTGTTGGAAAAATTACACAACCAGAATTAGAGGAAAAAACGAATTACGATATTAATGATATAATTGGAAAAACAGGTATTCAGTATGTATTTGAAGAATATCTGAAGGGAAAAGATGGGATAAAACAAATAGACATGGCCGTTGATGGAACTGTTACAGATGAATATACCGAAAAAGAAGCTGTTTCTGGTAGTGATGTAATTTTAACAATTGATGCTAATTTGCAAAAAGTTGCAGAAGAAGCATTAAAAGAAGATATAGAAAAGATTGCAAGTGGAGGATTCGCAGAAAAAAGTAATGCAAATGCAGGGGCTGTTGTAGTGATGAATGTAAAATCTGGTGAAGTTTTAGCACTAGCTAGCTATCCGGATTATGAACCACAGTTATTTGTAGAAGGAATAAGTACGGAAAAGTATAATGAATATGTAAATTCCACAGAGAAACCATTGTTCAATAGGGCAATAAGTGGTGCATATGCGCCAGGTTCTACATTTAAAATGGTAACGGCAATTGCAGGTTTAGAAACTAATAAAATTACACCAACAGAAAAAATAAATGATATTGGGGTATATCCAAGAGGACATCATCCAGTATGTTGGTATTATACGAGCTTTCATTCAGGACATGGATATTTAAATGTATCAGAGGCAATTAAACACTCATGCAACTACTTCTTTTATGAATTGGGGTATAGAATGGGAATAGATACGTTGTCGAAATATACTTCATATTTTGGTCTTGGAAGAAAAACTGGAATTGAGCTTCAAGGTGAAGCAGTTGGAGATTTAGCAACAAGAGAAAAAGTTGAAAAACAAAATAAAGAATGGTATTTAGCAGATACTTTATCTGCAGCAATTGGACAAAGTTATAATAATTTTACACCTGTGCAGATGGCTAAATATATCAGCATGTTAGTAAATGGTGGAAATCCTATCGATGTTAGTATAGTTAAAAATATTATAAATATAGATGGACAAGAAGTATCAAAACAAGAAATTAATGAATTTGTTAATAAAAAATTAAATTTGCAAGATGAAAAAGTGGAAAATTTAAATATGAAAAAAGAAAATATTAAAGCCGTTTTAGAAGGAATGAGAGGAGTTACTAGTGAATCAGGAGGAACAGCATATTCAACATTTAAGAATTTTGAAATAGAAGTTGGAGGAAAGACTGGCTCTGCACAAACAGGAAATGGTACTAACGGTTGGTTTGTTGGTTTTGCACCATTTGACGACCCAGAAATCGCAGTGGTGGTATTAGTAGAGAATGGAGGCCATGGTGGTTATACTGCAGAAGTTGCAAAGAAAATTATTGCAGAATACTTTGGAATGAATGCAAAAAAAGTAGATGAAAACATGTCTGCTAGTTCTAATATACAAACAGTTAGATAGAGAAAGGATGTAGAATTTATGAGAAAAAGTTGTATAGAAATAACTTTGAAACAAGGAAAAGTAATTATTCATATTAATGAAGAAGCAGAACAAAAGAAAATAATAGAGACGCTAAAAAAGAAAATACCGGAATTAAAAGAGCTATATAAAGATGATACATCTCCTATTTTAATCACTGGAAAGGTATTAAAAAATAAGGAAATTGACGAAATACATGACTTGATTTCTGAATATTTGGACGTAGATATAGATTTTGAAAGTCCTAAAGTACTTGGACTATATGGAATAAAGAAAACATTTTATAAAGATATTGCTACATCAGAAACGAAGTTTCATAAGGGCTCTTTAAGATCAGGACAAAAAGTTGAATTTGAAGGAAGTATTGTTATAATTGGAGACGTAAATTGCGGAGCTGAGGTTATTTCTGGAGAAAATATTGTTGTTCTTGGAAAACTAAGAGGCTTAGCACATGCAGGAGCAAAAGGAAATAAAGAAGCAATTATAGCAGGAGAATCTATAGAATCCCCACAAATCAGAATAGCAGATGAAATTTATGAAAGAGATAAAGAAGCTATATATCAAAAAGGTGCAAGAGCACTTGCATTTATAAATGAGGAAGGAAAAATTGTTATTGAATAAATTTTAAAATAATAATTAAATATAAAAAATGAAAAAAACCATTAAATAATAAAATTTTGGTTTCAGTTTTAAAAATATATAAATAAAAAGCTAGGTATCTAACTTAACATGCATAAAATTTCCACGTATGGAGAAAATATGTTTAAAACATATTTAAGGAGTGGAAATTTTGAAAAAGTATAAAGTTTTAAATATGAGTCGGAGCCGTTTTAGATAAAGCACGGACTGGAAAAATACATGCAAAAACTTGCTTCTGACCATATTCTTAAAAGTAAATCAGATAAAGATACTTATCCAATTCCAAGACTGAAAGAAAATTATAATTATATTTATATGGTTTTTAAGCTTTTAAATGAGCATTTAAAAATAAATATTCCAATTCATCCTGCTGGTGAATGGATCTTGGATAATTTTTATATTGTTGAGAAAACTGTAAAAACAATAGTAAAAGAATTAACACTTAAAAAATATATAAATTTTATTGGAATTGCAAATGGAGCCAATAAAGGATTTGCAAGAGTATATGTTTTAGCCTCTGAAATTGTAAGTTATACAGATGCTAGAATTGATGATACATCTTTAAAAGACTTATTAAAAGCATATCAAACTAAAAAAACGCTTAATATGGATGAAATATGGAATATAGGATTGTTCTTACAAATTGCACTTATAGAAAATATAAGAAATGTATGTGAAAGAATCTATTCAGCACAATTACAAAAATATAAAGTTGAAAATATAATTGAAAGACTAGTAGAAAATAAAGAAGAAGATAAGTTAAAGTACAAAAACCTACCAAGTTATAAAACAAGAAACTTGGGATACGGAGAAATGAAATATCCTTTTATTGAATATATGTCTTATAGATTAAAAAGCTACGGAAGACAGGCATATAGATATTTAGCTGTACTTGAAAATCAAGTTCAACTTATGGGAAGTACTATAGAAGATGTTATAAAGAAGGAACATTTTGATATTGCAGTTAGGAAGGTTTCTGTTGGTAATTCAATTATTAGTATTAATAAATTAATACGTATTAATTTTTTGCAAATATTTGAAGAAATAAATGGAGTAGAGGAAATTCTAAAGAAAGATCCAGCTGGTGTATATGATAATATGGACTATAAAACTAAAATTAATTATAGAAATCATATTAAAGAAATTTCTAAAAAAACCAAGATTTCCGAAATCTATATTGCAAAGAAGTGCTTAGAATTATGTGTTAAAAATGAGGAAAATAATAAAAAGACAAATGCCAGCAATTTAAATAATAATATAAAAATTAATAATAAAAAGAAATCACATGTTGGATATTATCTAATTGATAAAGGAAAATCTGAGCTTTTATTTAATTTGACAGGACGAAAGACAAATGAAATAACCAAAAATAAAATGGTAAAAATTTATATTAATACTATTTTAATTATTACAATTTTAATTAGTTTGTGTTCATCAAAATTTATATATAATCAAACAAAAAATATATGGATATCTGGGTTATTATTTTTGTTATTATTAATTCCTATTCAAACAATAGTAGTACAAGTGATTCAAAGGGTTGCAGGTAAAATTGTAAAACCAAGACCACTGCCAAAGCTCGAAATTACAAATGCTATACCAGAGCAATATTCATGTATGGTTATAATTCCAACAATTATAAAATCCAAAGATAAACTTGAAGAATTAATGAAAAAAATGGAAGTTTATTATTTGGCAAACAAGAGTCAAAATATTTATTTTTCATTGTTAGGAGATTGTTCTACATCAAAAAGTGAAAAAGAAAAATTTGATGATGAAATTATAAAAAGAGGAAAAGAACTTGTAGAAGAATTAAACAGTAAATATCCAGATGAGAAATTCCATAAATTTAACTTTATATATAGAAAAAGAGTATGGATTGATTCAGAAAATTCTTTTTTGGGTTGGGAAAGGAAAAGAGGATATATTCAACAATTTAATGAGTATATGTTAACGAGACGTAAATTTGATTGGCAAGTTAATACTATTGAAGATTGGTTAGAAAAAGGAAATAACAAAATTATTCCTATAAAATATGTAATTACATTAGACGCTGATACTGATTTAGTTTTAAATTCAGCATTTGAGTTAATCGGTGCAATGGGACATATTCTAAATACGCCAATTTTAAATACAGAAAAAGACTTAGTAATAGGGGGACATGCACTTATTCAACCGAGAGTAGGAATTGGATTAGTTGCGAGTAGAAAAAGCATATTTACAAAAATTTTTGCAGGTATTGGTGGAACTGACTCTTATACAGATGCTATATCAGATTTCTATCAAGATAATTTTGATGAAGGAATTTTTACAGGGAAAGGCATTTATGATTTAAAAATATTTTCTCAAATATTGAAAGACGAGATACCTGAAAATACTGTACTTAGTCATGATTTGTTAGAAGGTTGTTATTTAAGGTGTGGTTTTGCATCAGACATTATGCTGATGGATGGATACCCAACAAGTTATGCAAGTTTTAAAACGAGATTGCACCGTTGGATTAGAGGAGACACACAAATTTTATTATGGCTAAAAGAAAAAATAAATAATAAAAAAGGTGAAAAAAAGAAAAATCCATTAAATATATTATCAAGATATAAAATATTTGATAATCTTCTTCGCAGTAATATGGAAGCTTCCATAATTTTATTACTTATATTTTTAACATTTTTAAATTATGTGAAAAATATAAAAATATGGCCAATTGTAATTATCTCTTTTGTTTCAGTTTTAATACCATCGATTTTGGAAATTTTAAATAGAATTATTTCAAAAAAAGATGGACAAAAAAAGCAAAATACATTTACTCCAATAATTACAAATTTACAAGGAAGCATTTTAAGAGGAATTTTATCTTTGGCATGTTTACCAGATAAGGCATATTTTTCAGTAAATGCAATGTGTATATCACTTTATAGAATGCTTAAAAGTAAAAAGCATTTATTAGAATGGACGACTTCTGAAGAAGCAGAAAAAAAGGCAAAAAAAGATTTGATATCTTATTATAAATCTATGTTTGCAAATATAATATTTGGTGTTTTAGCAATTTTTATAGGACTAGGTTATTTAAATAACTTTAAAAGTATTACTTATTTTGTAATTGGAATTTTATGGCTTGTTGCACCATTTATTATGTGGAATATTAGCAAAGAAATAAAACAAAAGAAGAAAGTAGAAGAGCTTAGCAAAGAAGAAAAAGATTACCTGTTAGATATTGGAAAAAGAACATGGCTGTTTTTTAAGGAAAATATAAATGAAAATACTAAGTATTTGCCACCAGATAATTTTCAGGAAAGTAGAAAAGATAAAATTGCTATGAGAACATCTCCAACTAATATTAGTTTGGGAATGCTAGCAGTAATTTCTGCTTATGACTTAAAATACGAAGATTTAGAAAGTACAATAAAATTATTAAGGAAAATGTTAGATACAGTATCTAGCCTTCAAAAGTGGAACGGACATTTGTACAATTGGTATAATTTAGAGGATTTATCTCCTTTAATACCAAGATATATATCTTCTGTGGATAATGGAAATTTTGTTGGATATTTATATGTAGTAAAACAATTTTTCTACAAAATAAATGATAACAATAAATATGAAAATGAAATAAAACAAATTGATAAATTAATTAATGACACAGATTTTACTAAATTATATGATGAGAAAAATAGATTATTTTCTATAGGATTTAATATTGAAGAAAATAAATTAACAGACTCTTACTATGACCTTTTGGCATCTGAGGCAAGACAAGCAAGTTATGTTGCTATTGCTAAAAAAGATATACCACCTAAAAGCTGGTATAATTTAAGTAGAACACTTACAACATTAAATAAATATAAAGGGCTTATTTCTTGGTCTGGTACTGCATTTGAATATTTAATGCCAAACATTAATATTCCAAAATATGAAGGAAGTTTGCTAGATGAGTCTTGTAAGTTTATGATTATGAGTCAAATGGAGTATGCAAAAAAATTAAATATACCTTGGGGATTTTCAGAGGCAGCGTTTAGTTTAACTGATCTAAATAATAATTATCAATATAAGGCATTTGGAATTCCGTGGCTTGGATTAAAAAGAGGGCTAGAAGATGAAATGGTAGTTGCAAGTTATGGAAGCATTTTAGCGATTAATGAAAAACCAAAAGAAGTTATAGAAAATTTAAAAAAATTGGAAGCACAAGGAATGTACGACAAATATGGATTTTTTGAATCTATTGATTATACACCAAATAGAATGAGAGAGTCTAAAAATTGTGAACCAGTAAAAACATATATGGCACATCACCAGGGATTAATATTGCTGTCTATTAACAATTTGTTTAATGACTTAATTTTACAAAAAAGATTTATGCAAAATCCTGAAATGCAATCTGTAGAAGTTTTACTAGAAGAAAGAATGCCTGAAAATGTTATTATTACTAAAGAGGAAAAAGAAAAGGTAGAAAAAATTAAATATAAGAATTATGAAGTGTATTTAGTAAGAAATTATAACAAAATAAATGAAGATTTAAACAGGTCAAATGTTATCTCAAATGAAGATTATACAATTGTTATGGATCAAAAAGGAGAAGGTTATAGTAAATATAAAGATATATTAATTAATCGTTTTAAATTAACAAAAGATGTGCCACAGGGGATATTCTTTTTTATAAAAAATATTAAAACAAAAAGAATTTGGACAGCCAATTATATGAATTATCTTTCTAAGCCAGACTCTTATGAAATCAGTTTTAGTCCAGATGTTAATAAAATTACAAGGCAAGATGGTTCTATTGAAACAAAACTTATAACAACTATATCTCCTAAAGATCCAGTTGAAATAAGAAGAATAGAATTTACAAACTATGGCAATGAGGCTCAGACAATTGAGCTAACAAGCTTTCTAGAACCAGTACTTTCAAACAAAATGCAAGATTATGCTCATGTGGCATTTAATAATTTATTTTTGACATTTGAATTTTTAGAAGATACAGGGACTATTTTAGTTAGAAGAAAAAATAGAAATCAGAATGAAAATGACATGTATTTAGCAATTAATTTGTATACAGAAGATGAAACAATTGGAGAGTTAGAATATGAAATAGATAAAGAAAAATTCTTTGGAAGAGGCAATCTAGGGTTTCCAAGTCTAGTACAAAAGTCTAGTCCTTTTACTAATAGAGTAAGACTGACAGTAGACCCAATTGTTGCAATGAAAAGAACTTTTTGCATAAAGCCAGAAGAAAAGAAATGGTTTGACTTAATAATTACCGTTGCAGATAATAAAGAATGTTGTATGCAAAATATAAATAAATTTTTAAATGAAGAAAAAATTAAAAGATCATTTGAATTATCTAGAGCAAGAGTGGAAGCTGAAAATAGATATTTAGGATTAAAAGCAAAAGAAATAGAAGTATATCAAAAAATGTTATCATACATTTTATTTCAAAATCCACTTCAGGAATGGTATAAAAAGAATATAAATGATGAAATATGCTCAATTAACAGATTGTGGAATTATGGCATATCAGGAGATGTTCCAATATTGCTTGTAAAAATAGCAAATATTAATGATATGCATGTAATTGAAGAATGTTTAAAAGCGTATGAATATTTTAGAACAAAGAATGTATTTATTGATTTTGTTATTATTAACGAAGAAGAAAACTCATATGAAAACTATGTAAAAGATGGAATTGAACGAGCAATTTTAAATAGAAACATGATGTTTTTAAGAAATAAAAAAGCTGGAATATTTGTACTAAATAATTTAGATGAAAATGAAATTAATCTATTAGAGTCAAGAGCAAATCTGATATTAGACTGTCATATTGGAAAAATTGGTTTGCAACTTAAAGATTTAGAAGAAGAATATTTAGAAAACAGAAAAAGTTCTAATTTTGAGATTCAGAGACAGCCTGGTTTTGAGGAATATGTAAGTAAAGATGTTATAAAGCAAGAATTAAAATATTATAACGAATACGGAGGATTTTCACGGTGATGGTAAAGAATATAAAATAAAAATTAATAAAAATAATAGATTGCCAAATGTTTGGAGTCATATTATGGCAAATGAGAAATTTGGAAGCTTAGTAACAGATAGCCAAGGAGGATACACTTGGAGTCAAAATAGCAGATTAAATAAACTTACAGCTTGGTCAAATAATAGTGTTACAGATATTCCATCTGAAATTATTTATTTAGAAGATGAAGATAATAATAGAAAATGGTCATTAGGGCTAAATCCTATGCCAGATGAAAATGATTACTTTATAACATATGGATTTGGATATGCTAAATATCATCATAATAGTAACGGCATTAACCAAGACTTAACTGTATTTATTCCAAAAGAAGATTCGGTTAAAATTAATTTACTAAATTTAAAAAATGAACTACCAAAGAAAAGAAAAATAAAGCTAGTTTATTATCTAAAACCAGTTTTAGATGAAGATGAAATAAATTCAAATGGTTTTATAGATTTAGAATTAAAGGAAAATACTAATGTGTTAGTTGCCAAGAATATAGCAAATTCAGATTTCCCTTTAAGAATGTATATATCTAGTAATGAAAAAATTCAGTCTTATACAGGTGATAAAAAATTTTTTATAGGGAAAGGAACTTTGCAAGATCCTGATGGATTAAAGTGTGTTAATTTAAATTCAGAAAATTCTCTTGGAAAAGATACAATAATAGCAGTACAATTCGAAATTAAATTAGAAGCATATGAAGAAAAACAAATTTGTTTATTACTTGGACAGGAAAAAAATATTTTAGATTGTCAAGATATGGCATATAAATATACAAATTTAAGTCACTGTTTTGAAGAGTTGAAAAAAGTAACAAAATATTGGGAAGATTTAATTAATAATATACAAGTAAATACTCCATTAGAGTCATTTAATATTTTAATGAATGGATGGTGCATGTATCAGACAATTTGTTGTAGAATGCTGGCAAAAACAGCGTTTTACCAATCAGGAGGGGCATACGGATTTAGAGATCAGCTTCAAGATTCTATTGCAGCTAAATATGTAGACCCCGATATTACAAAAAAACAAATTATCAGAAGTAGTAATCATCAATTTATAGAAGGTGATGTAGAACATTGGTGGCATGAAGAAACCAATAAGGGAATTAGAACTAGATTTTCAGATGATTTGTTATGGCTTGCTTTTGTATGTGCAGATTATATTAAATATACAAATGATTATTCAATCTTAGATATTGAGACAAATTATAAAAAGGGAAAATTATTAGAAGAAGGTACAGATGAATGCTATGATTTGTATGAAGACTCTGATAAAAAAGGAAGTATTTATGAGCATTGTATAAAAGCAATTGAAAAATCTCTAAACTTCGGAGAAAACGATTTGCCTAAGATTGGAAGCGGTGATTGGAATGACGGATTTAGCACAGTTGGAAATAAAGGAAAAGGTGAAAGTGTATGGTTAGGATTTTTCATGTATACAGTTTTAAGAGATTTTATTCCAATTTGTGAGAAAAAAGGTGATTTAGAAAAAGTAGAAAAGTATAACCGGAATTATGCAAAAATTAAAAAAGGCTTTAAATACAAATGGATGGGATGGAAGATGGTATAAAAGGGCATTTATGGATAATGGAGATGTTTTAGGAAGTCTTCAAAATGAAGAATGTAGAATTGATAGTATTGCACAAAGCTGGGCTACTATATCAGGAGCTGGTGATAATGACAAAAAATATATTTCGCTTGAGAGTTTAGAAAATCATTTAGTAGATAAAGAAAATGGATTAATTAAGCTTCTAGATCCGCCTTTTGAGAAAGGAAAATTAAAACCTGGATATATTAAAGCATATGTTCCTGGGACAAGAGAAAATGGAGGACAATACACACATGGGTGTTGTTGTTAGCACCAGTTTTTAAGTTAGCCGTTCGAACGCAGTGAGTTACAGATAACTTATGCAACTGAGCGATAGCGAAGTTGTAATCCTTATAAAAAAATATTGATGCTCTTAAAAATACATATTGTTATTAATTTTGTATCAAAAGTATTTAAAAACACACCTTATTGATACAAAATTAGTGATAAAATCAAAATAATACAACAAATTTTAAAAAATGTGAAACAAATTAGAGAAAAAATACAAAAAAAGTTTCACATTTTTTTAAAATTTATGATATAATAAAAATGTGAAACAAAATCAAATAAATTAAGCAAAAATGTTTCACATTTATAAGGAGGAAAATCATGGAAGAAAAAATTGAAATTATGAATCTTCTTCAAAGTAAACAGGTTCTTGAACATGAATTACAATCACTTGCATATGGATCAGTAGAAATAAGAGAAAATGAATCTAATAAATATATATATGTACATTATAGAGAAGATGGAGTAGCTTTAACAAAATATGTTGGAGAATATTCTGATGAATTATATAATTTAGTATTAAATAATAGCATTAAAGCAAAACAATTGAAAAAGCAAATAAGAGAGATAACAAAAAAACTAAAACAATTAAATTATACAGAAGAAGAATTATCAGAAAAAGTAGAACAAAATATAGACTTTGCGAAAAGACATTTAGTAGATACAATATATAAACAAGCTATATTAGAAGGTGTTGCAACTACATTTGCAGATACAGAAAGTATTATTGAAGGTGGAAAAGTAAATAATATGACATCTGAAGATATACTAAAAATAGTAAATCTAAAACATGCTTGGGAATTTATATTAAATAAAAATGTTATTTTAAGCGATACAAACTTTGCATTATTATGCGAAATAAATAAAATGGTAGAAGAAGGATTTTATTATACAGCAGGTAAAGTAAGAAATACACCAGTAACAATAGGTGGAACAACATGGAAACCAGATTTGCCTATTGAAAGTGTAATAAAAGAAGAATTAGAAGAAATTTTTAGTAAGGAACTGGATGATATAGACAGAGCAATCGAACTTTTATTATACACAATGAAAAAACAAGTATTTATAGATGGAAATAAAAGAACAGCAGTAATTTATAGTAATCATTATTTGATTTCAAAAGGAAAAGGAATAATAGCAATTCCAGTAGAATTAACAGAAGAATTTAAGGATTTACTTATTCCTTATTATGAAGGAAGAGATGAAAAAGAGATAAAGAAGTTTATTAAAGAGAAATGTTACATGAGTATATAGAAAAAATGCCCAAAAGAAATAGTGTTTAGCGTACTGTACAAAAACATAAGAAACTAAATTTTGTTTAGTAGAATAAACAAAATAAATTAGAGTATAAATAAAAATGTGAAACAGAGTTAATAAAAATGATTAAAAATGTTTCACATATTAAATAAACCTTAAGAAACAAAATCTTATGGTTTATTTTTTTGACCTTAAAATTATATTAAAAGCAAATAAAAAAGTCACAAAATCGATTGTGAAACAAATTAGAAACAAAAGAAAGGAGAGTTATATGAGCAAATTGAAAGGGCTATGGATACCATCAAATATTTTATTGAATGAAGAATTATCTGACAAAGAAAAAATAGTATTATCAATGATTTCATATTTAAGTGATGAAACAGGAAGTTGCTTTGCAAGTAATAAATATATAGCAAGTATTGTAAATGTAACCTCCGACAGAGTTTCAAAAATAGTAAGTTCATTAAAGAAAAAGGGATATATAGAAGTTAAATTAAAATTTAAAACAGACAGTAAAGAAGTAGAAAGCAGACAAATTATTCCGAATAAAGAAAAGTTAAATGGGTATAATGAAAAATACCTAGAGGGTATAGGTGAAAATAACTATTTAGATAGTCAAAAACAACTATACCCTATAGGTGAAAATAACAAAGATATAATAAATAATATAAAAAATAAAAATAATTATAATAAGAAAGCACTGGGAAAAAAGAATAACAAAGCTAACTTTGAACAGCAAGATTATACTGACTTTGACTTTACTAAATTATATGCAAATGCAGACGCATTTGTATAAATAAATCAGCAACTAAAGTAGAGTAACTACTTATGTAGCTGATTTTTTTAGTTAAAGTTGCGAATGGCAATTTTAACTAAAACCTAAAAAATATATAGATATTTTTTAGGCAAAGGGGTGTGGGGAAAAATAAATTTTTCCCTGCCACAACAAATACTTTTAGCGAATAGCGTTAAAAAAGTATTGTAGTTGTGTTACAACACAGGTTAGAAAATGAGCAATAATATAAAAATTTAGTTGTGTTTTTTAGCACGAGTAATGAGGGAAAAAATGAGTTATGCGATAATAAGAAATACAAAATACAAAAGAGAAAATTTGAAGGGAATATTTAGGCACAATGAAAGAAGAAATAAAAATTATTCAAATGATAATATAGATAAAGAAAAGTCATATTTGAATTATTCAATAAAATCTCCGCAATATAGTTACGAAAAAGAATTTGACAGAATAAAAGAAAAATATAATTTAAAGGGACAAATTAAAAAAGTAAGTAATATAGCTTGTGAATATATAATAACATCAGATTATGATTTTTTTGAAAGAATAGGAGAAGAAGAAACAAAAAGATTTTTTGAAACTGCATACAAATTTGTAGTAGAATATAAAGATTTAGGAGAACAATATATAATATCTGCCAAAGTGCATAGAGATGAACAAACACCTCATATGCACTTGATTTTTTTTTACCAGTAGTTCATACTACTGATAAAAAAGGAAATTCTATTGATAAACTGGCTTGTAGTGAATTTTGGAAAGCAAAAGATAGTTATAGACAATTACAAGATACTTTTTATAAATATATGGTAAAAAATGGATTTAACTTGCAAAGAGGGGTGCCAAAAGAAGAAACTAATAGACAGCATTATTCTGTTGAAGAATATAAAAAATAAGTAATTTTAAACAAACAAAAGAAATTTTAAAAAATATGAAATTAGAATTACCAGATGTTCGAGACATTACTGATATTAACATTAACAGATTATCAAAGAAAAGAGATGATAAGATTTTACAAGAAATTATAAAACCAAAAGACGATGTAATTCAAAGTTTGTATAAGGATAATATGGACTTGTATAGAGAATTATCAAAACAAGCAAAAATTATAGAAGAAGCGGAAAAATATCAAAAAGAAAGAGATTTGATAATAGCTGATAATGAAGAAATGCATAAGCAAGTAGAGAGTATTAAAACAGAATATAAGGAAAAAGAATTTAATATAGAATGGAAATATAAAAGCAAGATTAAAGGTTTAGAAAAAGAAAATAACTATTTGCACAAAGTAGTAGATAAGTTTCATGAGACAGTAGAAAAATTTATAGATTGGATTTGTCAAAAATTTGGTATTGGAGAATCTAAAGAATTAGTTAGGAAATTTGAAAAAGAAACTAATATGTATATTGATCCAGAGAAACAACTAAAAAAAGAAGAAAGAAGAAATCAAATATTATTACTAATTAGATTTTTTATTATATTGTTTATAATAGGAGGGATTGATGAATTTATTAGACATAAATTCAATAAAAAGAAATAATACAATTTAAATATATATAATTAAATAAATTCAAAGTTTACAAAACTTGCAAAATGCAAGAAAATGTGGTATTATTAAAATAATGGCAATAGCCATGTTGAAACCGTTATAAAATCATCACTTAAGGAGGTATAAACTATGAAACGGTATGAAAAATTTGTGCTTGAGGCAGAAAAGGGTATAACCCTTGAAGTCTCAGAAGGAACAAGTGGAGAGTTAATTATCAGAGCTCTGAACATTGCTACAGTCAATGTCTACTCTACAAACTATGTAAATCCTCCAATTCCAGAAGGATATAAGCATGTCGGTGGAGAATGGAACAATGGATTTGTAATTGAAAGATGTTCTGATGGAAGCCAGTTTGTATGGATTCCTGTTGGAAGTCTCGACTCTAATGGAACACTTGATGGAGAACATTTTTCGGAGAAATTCGGCAGACGAAATTACATGAACGATGAATTTTCGGATGATGAATTCCATGAAGCTTTAAATGATGAACTGCTTGAACAACTTGAAAGTGTCAAAAAATATGGGGGATTTTATATTTCTCGTTATAACATTTCCAGGAGTTCAGCAGGAAAACCGCAGTCGGTAAAAGGAGTTAGGCCGTGGGTAAACATCAAATTTGATAATGCCAAGAAGATTGCATCCACTATCGAAGACAATGAAGCAGTTAAAAGTCATCTGACTTTTGGTGCAGAATATGATTCGGTATTGGAATGGTTTATCAAAACGGAAGTTAAAACTCTTACTGAAATTGCAGAGGACTCTACTGAATGGGGCAATCATTGGAATACAGAGAATTCTCCAAGGAAAGTAGTTGAAACAGGAAGCAGAGAAAAATGGTGTACTAATAACATCTATGACTTTGCAGGTAATGTGCGTGAATGGACACAAGAACAGAGCGAAAGTTCGTATCGTGTTTCCCGCGGTGGCAATTACTACCGTGGTGGAAACTATTATTCTGTCGCCTATCGCAGTTTCCTCGGTCCTGTTTTCAACTACGACTGCGCTGGTTTTCGTGCCACGCTTTATATTAAGTAGCACTGACCACTGTAAAATTGCTTTAATTGTATCCAAGCACAGACAGAGGGAGAGAACTTTGAAATTTCAGAGTTCCTCCTTCTTTTTTATATATTTTTTAATAGGAGTTGATATAAAGATGGAGAAAAGCAAAGATAACAGATTTGTAATAATAGTGAAAATAGAAAAGTATATTGAATATATGCTTACAATATTACTTAAACTTCCAAGAACAGAAAAATTTAGTATAGGAACAGAAGTAAAAACAAGTATGTATGAAATGATGAAGAATATTCTTTTAGCAAGTAAAATAGATAAGAGTAAAAGATTATCAATATATAACATTGTTGATAGTAATATATATTATCAAAGAATTTGTATAAGAATCATGTATAATCAAAAATGGATAGATGAAAAGAAATACAAACATAGCAACGAGTTACTAGCTGAAATCGGAAAAATTTTAGGGGGACTTATTAAATCTCTAGAGGTGAAGAAATATGCCTAAAACAATTAAAAATATATATGATAATTCAGTAACGTTTGAAAATTTACTAAAAGCACATAAAAAAGCAAGATGTGGAAAAAGAGAAAAGAAAAAAATAATATTGTTTGAGTTAAAACTAGAACAAGAATTATTAGAATTAGAGAAAAAATTGAAAAATGGTACGTACAAACATGGTGGTTACACAAAATTTAAAATATATGAGCCAAAAGAAAGAATAATTATGGCATCAGAATATAAGGATAGAGTAGTACATCAATGGTATGTTGAAAAATTTATAAAGCCATACTTTGTACAACAATTTATTAGTACATCATATGCTGGAATAGAAGGAAGAGGAATGCATAAAGCATCTAAAGATGTTCAAAAAGCAATGAGAAGTGCGAAAGCTAAATGAAAGAATTATTACATATTGAAAATGGATGTTACAAAGTATTTTCAAAATATAGACAAAAGAATACTTTGGGAAATATTAAAAAGAAAAATGAAGGATAAAAAGTTACTGTGGTTAACTAGAGAAATTTTATTATCTACAGAAGGCATGGTAGGACTACCTTTAGGTAATTATACATCTCAAATGTTTGCTAATATATATTTAAATGAATTAGATCAGTATGTTAAACACAAATTAAAATGCAAATATTATTACAGATATATGGATGATATGGTTATAATGTGTAAGAATAAAGAAATTGCAAAAGATATTTTAAATAATATAACAAAATTTTTAAAAGGAAATTTAAAGTTAACTCTAAACTCAAAAACAAGAATTTTTAAAGATATACAGGGAGTTAATTTTTGTGGATATAAGATTAATGAAAAAAGACTAAAAATAAGGCATACAAGTAAATGTAGAATGAAAAGAAAGCTAAAAAGATATACAAAACAATTAAAGGAAGGAAAAATAACATTACCTGAAATACAAAGAAGTATAGCAGGTTGGCTAGGCTATGTTAAACATGCAGATTCTTATAATTTAAGAAAAAGTATGTTTTATATAGAGGGATAGACTTTAAAAAGGCATTCGTATCGTGTTATCCGCGGTGGCAATTACAACAATAATGGAAACAATTATCCTGTCGCCTATCGCAATTACAACAATCCTAATAACAACTACAACAACACTGGTTTTCGTGCCACGCTCTAATATTAAGTCAGATTATATATTTTATGGAATATATATAGTATAGGTATTAGGTATTAAAGGAAGTCTATTCCTTCTTAAAAGTAATTTTAAGTAAATATGAATTATAAAAGTATATGTATTAGTAAATTGAAAAATTGAATATATGTATACTTTTCTATTTCCAATACAAATAACTTAATTTCTTTAATTCTATTTTAAAATCTTCTATTTGTTCATTAGTATAAGTATTTCTTAATTCTCTAGCTTTTTCAGACCATTCTTTGAATTGTTTTTCTTTAAATTCCTTCGTATGATTATAGTGTAAACCATGCATTCTTTTATATTCTCTGTTGTATTCCTTTAAAATTGAACTATTTTGAACTTTTTCTTTTTGTTTGTTTAATGCTCCAATTTCTTTACAAGTTTTTCCAGTATCTAAATATAAGTTATTGCAATATTTTTGGTCATTTCTTCCTTTTTGATTTGGATTTTTACTACTGGTTACAGGAATAAATAATTTTCCACAATTTTCACATTTATTGATAGTAAAATTATTTTGAATTACTTTAAATAACTCAAATCTAATTTGTTCTTCAGTATTTTCCAATTCATAGACTTCTTCTACTGCTATATTCTTTTCTTTTATTAATTTAACTACATCCTCTACATCTAATCTTCTTTCTTGTAGTGATAACCCTTTATCACATACATATTTTGTTTTAAATTTAGTATCTAAAAAAATTGCATGTGCTGGATTAGTATTAAGATAGTGTATGTGAAAAACTCTTTTTGCCTCATATAAATATAGTCTTTCTTCTGTACTTAAATTTCTTACAATAGAGTTATTAGAATATTTACTTATCAATTCTATTCTCTTTTTTAAATCAGTCTTTTTTTCCATAAGATTTTCTATTAATAAGTCTCTTATAGTTTCAAAGTATTTTATATATTCATTATGTTTTTTAGTTGATACTTTTTCAATATTATCAGTAAATTCGTGAAGTATAAGTTCTATTGTATACGGATTTTCTTTTAAATCTTCATAAAATTCTTTAGCATAGTATTTTGGATTTTCAATAAAAACGCCAATTTGAGATTTAAATAATAGGTCAGTTCTAAATACTTTAGAATTATATGTTTTCACAATTATATCTATTAAGACTTGTGTATAAAAATGAGTATATGGCGAAAATTCTAAACACGCTCTAACAATTTGAAACATTTTAAGGAAACAATCCAATTTTTCATCCATGGTATTTGATTCTTTAGCAGTACATACAAGTTTTATTAATTGGGTATATATTGTTTTCAATTTATCAAAATCTTCATAACTCATTATTGCAAATTCATATAATTTATCCCCAATATTATATTCAAAATCATGAGTAGCACCAAAAAACTCCCCGATCATTTTTTATTACAATTTTATTATTCTTAAGCGTGAAATTAGTTATCATATCAATGTTTCCTCCATTTCAAAAAATAGAATATAGCTATTTAAATTTTTAATTTATCTATAGACTTGAAAAAATGTATTTACAACACTTTTTAAGGCTCTTATAATAAAAATCACAAGTAGAAAATAGAACGCGTGAATAATTATTTTCTATAACAGTATAGCACATTGAAAATTGAATAGCAAACTACAAGTACAGATAATGAAACATTCGTCTGGCTAACGTGATGTGAAGGGGCGATTCTCTAAAAAGGGAAATGAGGGCAAATCTCATATGGGATTAAATCCACTTGTGGTTTTAAAATTGATAAGACATAGCAGAATGTATTGTATAAAGTAAGGGAAAATTGGAAATAATTACAACTAAAGGAGTGAGATTTATGCAAGAAAGAAAAGAAAAGAAAACGTATAAAAAGAAAAACAAATTTAAAATAAATATTATATTTAATGAAAAAGGAGAAGCGTTAGAAAAGATTATAGAAAGAGCATTTGGAAATTATTGTCTAAAGAAAAATTAAAGTAAAATAATGGTATTTAATGAGATAATATGTTATAATACTTGCAAAGAGTATCAATATTATCTTATTATCTTTAAATAGCATAAGAAGGAGGTAAAAGTGAGCTATACAATAATGAATAATATTGATTATAAAGTAGGCATATATATAAGGCTTTCAAGAGAAGATGAAGAAAAAGAAAAATATCAAGAAAGCGAAAGTATTGGAAACCAAAGAACTTTGCTAATGCAATACATCAAAGAGAACAAATTAAACTTTATATCAGAATATGTTGATGATGGTGTAAGTGGTACAAGTTTTGATAGGCCAGCATTTAATAGAATGATTCAAGATATAGAAGCTCGGTAAAATCAATATGGTAGTAACGAAAGACTTATCGAGGCTTGGTAGAAACTATGTGCAATCAGGGTTATATATTGAAACATATTTTCCAGAACATGAAGTGAGGTTTGTTGCAATATTAGACAATATAGATACAGCTTATGATACATCAAATAATGATATAGCACCATTTAAATCAATATTAAATGAAATGTATGCAAAAGACACATCAAAGAAAATAAATAGTGTATTACAATCAAAAAGAAATCTTGGAGAATATTTAGGAACAGCACCTTATGGCTATAAAAAAGATCCAGAAAATAAATACCATTTAATAATAGATGAAGAAGCAGCAAATGTTGTAAAACTAATATATGAAAAATATCTAGCAGGTTTTGGTACAATGCAAATAGCAGATTACTTAAGTAAAAAGAAAATTCCAATTCCATCAGATTATAACAAGAAAAAAAGGGGAACAAAGTCTCTAACTTATGGACTATGGCAACAATCTACAGTAAGATTTATTCTTTCAAATGAAATTTACACAGGAACAGTGATACAAGGAAAAAGAAAGAAAGTAAGTTTTAAATCTAAAAAATTTATAGATTTACCAGAAGAAGATTGGATAAAAGTAGAAAATATGCACGAAGCTATTATAAGTAAAGAAGATTTTGAAAGAGCAAAAAAGGTAATTCAAGCAACTAAAGGCTCAAGAGTAGTACAGAATGATTACTTATTCAAAGGCTTACTTCGCTGTGGCGAATGTAAAGGATATATTGGAATAAGAAGTCCAGATAAAAACGGAAATATCTATGGTAGATGTCAAAGATATGGAAGGTTTGGGAAATTTGATGTATGTTCACCACACAATTTTAATTATCAAGTTTTTGAAGAACAAATGCTAGAAGTTTTAAGAAAAGTTTGCAAAGAATATACCAATACAAAAAAACTAGAAGAAATTGCAAAACAAACTAAAACAAAACAATGTAAAGAATTTGATATAAAAAAGCAAATAGAATCTTTTAAACAGCAGGTAGAGGGTGAAACTAGAAAGCTAGAAGTAATGTATGATGACAGATTAGTAGGAATTATTACACTTGACGAATATATGAAAAATGCAAATAGAATAAAAGAGATTGTAAAAGGATATGAACAAAACATTAAAGAACTTGAGCAAGAACTATCTGGAGAAAATGATAAGACAAAAAATGAAAGTAGATTAGATAATTTGATAGAAGAGTTTCTTAATATGGAGAAACCAACAAAAGAAATAATTAGAGAATTTATAGAAAAAATTGAAATTCATAGCGACAAGCAAGTTGATATTTATTTCAATTTTAAACCATTACAAGATTTAAATAATAATTTTATATGTGCTAGAAAGAATTATGAGAAAAAGGTAGGATAGAAAAAAATGTCCATAACTACAATACACACATGCAAGTTGTTGGGTAATTATTGCAGAAAGTATGTTAGGTTTTGGAGACAAAGCAACTGAATATTTCCGTATGATAAATCCAATTGAGCATGCAAGAACAAAAGAAGCGGCTAATAAGTACAAAGTAGAACCATATATTATTGCAGCTGATATTTATGGACAAGGAAATTTAGCCGGAAGAGGTGGATGGACATGGTATACAGGTTCTAGTAGTTGGATGTATACAGCTGGTATAAAGTATATTTTAGGATTAAATGTTGAAAATGGATATCTAAGTATATCTCCAAGTATTCCAAATGAATGGAAGGAATATTCTATAAGATATAAATTCAAAAACAGCATTTATAATATAAAAGTTTCAAACAATAGTGGTATAAATAAAGGTGTAAGTAAAGTTTTAATTAATGGAGTAGAACATGAAAATCGCATTCTACTTGATGACGGTAGCAGTAATGGAAAAATATACAATATTGAAGTAATTGTATAAAGAAATAAGATCTTTCGTTATCTGAAAGGTCTTATTTATATATGTAAATTAAAATAGTAACTCAATTTTTAACTTCTATCATATATTCAGCTTTTTATTTTTTATTGAATTAAAAGGAGTAGTGAATATAAATATTTCAAGAAAAAACTTGTGGAAAACTAAGAAATGTGATATAAAAGGAAGAGAAAGTAAAAAATATATAGTAAAAGAGACAAAGAATGGAGGTATGTATTTTGGACAATACCATAAAAGGGAAAAAAACAATATTAATTGTGGATGATGAAAAACCAATTGTTGATATTTTAGTATATAATTTGCAAAAAGAAGGATATGAAACATTAGAGGCATATGATGGAGAAACAGCTGTAGAATTAGCACTAGCTAAAAAACCGGATTTGATTTTACTAGATGTAATGTTACCAAGAATGGATGGATTAGCTGTATGCAAAAAGATAAGACATACATTAAATGTTCCAATTCTTATTCTATCTGCAAAAGATGAAGAAATTGATAAAATATTAGGTCTAGAATTAGGAGCGGACGATTATGTTACAAAACCTTTTAGTGTAAGGGAATTAATGGCAAGAGTAAAAGCAAACTTAAGAAAAGTCGAAGTTTCACAAGAGCCAGTAGAAGAAGTAAAGGAAGAAATTAAGCCTAAAAAGCAAAATAAAATAGAGGTAGGAGATTTATATTTAGACTTAGATAAATTTGAAGTAAAAGTAAGAGGTAGAGAAATAAATCTTACACTAAGAGAATTTGAAGTGTTAAAGTACTTGGCAAAACAACCAGGACAAGTAGTAACAAGAGAGGTCCTTTTAGAAAAAGTGTGGGGATATGAATATTATGGAGATATCAGAACAGTAGATGTTACAGTTAGAAGGATTAGAGAAAAAATAGAAAAAGATACCTCAAATCCTAAAATACTTATTACCAAAAGGGGAGTAGGATATTATATTTCATCAAAATAAATATAAACATCAGGTCTTTAGTCTTTTAGCTTCAAAAGACTAGATTTGATGTTTTAAATTTAGTTTAAACCAAGGTAGGGATTTTTATGATAAAAAATACACAAATAAAAATGATAGTCGTATTTATAATATTTGGATTATTAGCGATTGGAACAATTGGTATAATAAGCATTAATGAAATAGGAAACATTAATCAACTTGTAATTGAAAATATAGATGAGAGTAGCAGTTTAGAAATTTCGAAAGTCTTTACTGAAAAAATAAATAGTATGAAATTAATAACTGGTATATGTATGTTTTTTTATTTGATTACTCTAACTATTGTTGGTATTTTTTCGGTAAAAAAGATTGTTGCCCCAATAACGAACTTTATTAAAATATTTGAAGAGAATAAAGATAACTTAGAACAAGAAAAAAATAAATATTTAATAAAACAAAAGACAAGTGGTGAACAAAATGAATTTATTAGTGCTTTTCAACTAATTACCAAGGATCTAAATGAAGATTTAAACAATATAAAAGAACAGAAAAAACAAATTGAAACAATTTTAGTACATATGACAGATGGAATTATTGCATTTAATTTAAAAGGAGAGGTTATTTATATAAATCCTGCTGCAATTTCATTACTAGAGCTCGAAAAAGAAGATAATAATTTTGATAGTATTTTTAAAAGAATAAAAGTAGAGGTTAATCTAGAAAAGTTAATTTATTTAGATGAGCTTACTTCTTCAGAACAAAAAGTTAGCATTGGAAATAGATATGTAACGATTCTATTTAAAACATTCAAAGATAGAAATGATAAAAATTCTGGTGTTATTGTTTTAATTCAAGATATTACAGAACATGTAAAATTAGATAATATGAGAAAAGAATTTGTTGCAGACGTATCTCATGAATTGAAAACCCCAATAACATCAATTATGGGATATGCAGATACACTTCTTGAAGGAGATTATGATAAAAATACGCAAGAGAGATTTTTAAATGTAATTGCAACTGAAGCAAGGAGAATGGCAAAACTTGTAACAGATTTATTAACTCTTTCTAAACATGATAACAATAACGTACAAGATGAAAAAGTAGAATTTGACTTAGGAGAGCTTGTAAAAAAATGCCAAGAAAAATTGCAAATTGAAATTAAAAAGAAACATCATCATGTTGAGTGCTTTGTAACAGCAAATGTACCTCCAGTAGTGGCAGATAAATATGGAATAGAAAGAGTAATCTTGAATATTTTAACTAATAGCATTAAATATACAAATGAAAATGGTAATATAAAAATTTATGTTGGATTTGTTTATAATGACGCATATATAAAAGTAATTGATAATGGAATAGGCATACCAGAAGAAGATTTAGTTAGAATCTTTGAAAGATTTTATAGAGTTGATAAAGCAAGAACACGTCAAATGGGAGGTACAGGTTTAGGACTATCAATTGCAAAAGAAATTTTAGATCGAAATAATGGAAGCATTGATATTAAAAGTGAACCTCAAAAAGGTACAGAAGTTGTAATAAGAATTCCAACAATCAAACAAAATCATCTTGAAAAAGAATAGTAAATAAAGTATAATGAATGCGTTATATATAAAAGTATGAGAGGAAGTTATAAAAAATGATATTATTAACAGATAAACAAAAAAGTATATTAGAATGGGTATATTGTATTTTAATTGCAATTGTAATTGCAATATTAATTAGATATTTTGTTGGAACACCTACAGTTGTAAAACAAAATTCAATGGTTCCTACATTATTACAAGACCAAAGATTGTGGCTAAACAGGTGGTCTAGAACAATTCATCAAACACCAAAAAGAGGAGAAATAATTACTTTTGAAGCACCAAGTACATCATATGTTTCAGCAAATGAAGCCAATCTTCAAAATCCTGTTGCAAAATATGAAAATGAGCCTAAGGGGTTATGGAATAAATTTACTTATTATGTTTTAGAGATAAATAAAGTAAGCTTTATTAAAAGAGTAATTGCACTTCCTGGAGAACATGTCAAAATAGAAAATGGAAAAGTGTACATAAATGGAGAAGAATTACAAGAAGGTTATTTAAATGATGATGTTTATACAGGCGATACAGAAGGAGTATTTACAGATCTTGTAGTACCAGATGATTGTGTATTTGCAATGGGTGATAACCGTTCACAATCAACTGATTGTAGAAGATTTGGATGTGTTCCAATTAAGAAAATTGAAAGTAAAGTAGCATTTCGTTTTTGGCCACTAAATAAGTTTGGAAAAGTAAAATAACCAAATTCGGAGGTAAAATCATTTGAAATTTGAAGAGATAATTGGTAACAAAGAAGAAAAAGAAGTTTTAGAAAATGCAGTTTTTTCAGGAAAGATTAGTCATAGCTATATGTTTTTAGGAATAGATGGTATTGGAAAAAAACTAATTGCTAGAGAATTTGCCAAAAAAATATTATGTTTAAGTAATGAAAAGAATTGTGAAGAATGCAAATCATGCATCGAATTTGAAGCACAAAGCCATCCAGATTTCAAAGAAATAGTTCCAGATGGAAAAAATATAAAGATTGATCAGATAAGAGAATTCCAACAAAAGGTATATGAAAAACCTGTTATTAGTCAAAAAAAAGTGTATATAATAGATGGTGCTGAAAGTATGACAAAGGAGGCACAAAATTGTTTACTAAAAACGTTAGAGGAACCACCTGAGTATACTGTAATAATTTTAATTGTTTCAGATGAAGATAAATTATTAAATACAATAAAATCTCGTTGTACAAAAATGTTATTTAATAAATTGACCATAGAGGAATTAAAAGAATTTAATAATAATGAAAGTATAGAAGATAAAATACTTTTAAGAGCAAATGGAAGCATAAAAAAGCTAATTCATATTAAAGAAAATAGAGATATTTATATAAAACTTGAAGATATTATTAATAAAATAGATAAACAACCATTATTAGATGTGTTAAAAGAAGCTGAATTATTTACAAAAAATAAAGAGATTATAAATGAAATATTAGACTATATGAATGTAATGTTCTTTGAAGAAACATATGGTACTAATTTGTGCATAAAGCAAGCTGAATTTATAAATTGTATGCAAATAATTGAAGAAGTAAAAAGGAGAATATCATCTAATAGTAATTTCGATATGAGTATTGATTACTTATTAATAAAAATTTGGGAGGAAATAAATGAAGAATGTAGTAGGGGTTAAATTTAAAAGACCAGGCAAGATATACTTTTTTGACCCAGGAAATTTAAAGGTATACAAGAATCAATATGTTATAGTTCAAACATCTTTAGGAGAAGAATTTGGGCAAATTGTGGTATACCCAAAGAAAGTTTTAAGCCAAGATAACAATATAGCTCCATTAAAAAAAATAGTTAGAATTGCTACAAAGGAAGATATAGCTAATTATGAAGCAAACAAAAAGAAAGAGCCAGAGGCATTTAAAATTTGTGAACAAAAGATAAAACAGCATAAATTAAAAATGAATTTAATAGATGTAGAATATAAATTTGATAACAGTAAAGTTTTATTTTATTTTACAGCAGATGGAAGAATTGATTTTCGTGATTTAGTAAAAGACTTAGCAAGTATTTTTAGAACTAGAATAGAATTAAGACAGATAGGTGTTAGAGATGAAATAAGAAGAATTGGTGGAAATGGAATTTGTGGAAGAGAACTTTGTTGTTGTTCTTTTTTAGGAAACTTCGATACCGTATCTATAAAAATGGCTAAAGAGCAAAATATTGCTTTAAATCCATCAAAGATTTCAGGAAGTTGCCGGAAGATTAATGTGTTGCTTGAAATATGAACAAGAGGTTTATGAAGAAAAGCTAAAAAGACTTCCAAAACCCGGCTCAATTGTAAAAACTCCTGATGGAGAAGGCACAGTAGAAAATGTGGAAACACTTAAGGAAATTGTAAAAGTAAAATTAACAGATGGAGAAGATTACTTTTTTAAAAAATATAATGCAAGTGAAATAAAGATAATAAAAAATAACGAAAAGGAAAGTATAGATATAGAAGAAAAAAATAATCTTAAAGAATTAGAAGAACTAGAAAAATTAGAAAAGCTTGAAAATAATCAAGATGACGATATTTAAAATTGGAAGGTGGTGAGTTTATGGCATATAAAATTACTGATAAATGTATTAGCTGTGGTGCTTGTGCAGCAGAATGCCCAGTTGGTTGTATATCTCAAGGAGAAGACAAATATATTATTGACCAAGATGCTTGTATTGGTTGTGGAACTTGTGCAGGAGTTTGCCCAGTTGAAGCTCCAGAGGAAGCAAATGACTAAAAAGGTGATATATATAAATTTAAAGGACTTGAAATAATGTTTTTCAAGTCCTTTAACAAATCATGTTAATAGTAATAAAATTAAAGAAATAAATAAGTATTGATCTTTAACCCCTTCATTATATAAAAAGAATATAAGACAAATTAACAATATATCATCAAAGAAAAGTTTTATTCCAAATATCTCAAAAAGCTCTTTTTCAGAATTATCAGAAGAGGCTCTTTCTTCTATTTGTTTTTTTTCTTCATTAGTATAATTTTTTTCTCTTTTAGATGTATTTTTAGAAAAATTTGAATTTATATTATTATAATATCTTGAATTGTAATAACTATTATATGGGTAGTAATTACTACCCTGTGGTCTTCTATAGTATGCTCTAGAATAATATGGGAAATTATATATCATTTCTTCTTGTCACCACCTAGAGGATTCATAACTTCGAATACTTTACTCATATTAAATAATTGAATATATTGGTCAACCTTTTCCTTCCTGTTAGAGTTTAAGTAAGGTTTCAAGGACCTTAAAAGATTAGCTCTAGGATCACTTTTGTTACTTTTCATTGAATCCATTATAGTTTTCATTTTCATAATCATATTAATATCAAATTCTGGTGCATTTCTTGAATCAGAATTACTGCGTTCTTCTTTTTTATTTTCTGTATATGAACCAAAACCACCAAAATTAGATTCAGAAGAATTTGAATTTGAGGAGTTTGAATTTGAAGAATTAAAACCAGGTGAGTTTGAATTAGAGTTATTTTGATTCTCCGAATTTTGATTTGATGAATTCAAGTTAGAAGTAAGATTTTGTACAATATTTTGCATATCAGGAGGAATTTCTTTTCCGCTTAACATACTGCTTAGTTTTTCAAACATACCTGACATATCTTCACTCAAGTAAGATCACCCCTTTTAAAATATATTCAAACATTAGATAATTATGAAATAAATTGTATTTTATACTTATTATATGAATAATAGATAAATAGTGTTACAAAAATCCATATTAAACATATTAATAATCTGTGATTATTAGTGAAAGCTTTATGTTGAATTTGTCTTAAATATATATTTTTTAGACATTATAATTAAAAAAACTAGTAGTAATAATAATGTGAATTTGTGAATAAATCTTGTATTTTTAGCCATTTTGCGATAAAATAAATAACGTAATATGGTAAATAAATAAAAAATATAAAATAAAGAATAAAAATAAATCATAAGATGTAAAAAACTTTTTATGTTCTGTGTAGCAAAACCGACAAATAATTACTAATAGCTTGTATTAAAATGCTATAAGAATTTAAAAAGTAGGGGTGGTATAAGGATGTTTCAAAATATAGCAAAGGACTTTGAAAATAAACAAGGTTCTTATGAGGATGTAGAATTTAAAAAGAAAAACGATATAAAAGAAGTTATAACAAGAGTATTTACAAAACAAAACATAGTTTTATATATTGTATGTTTTCTAATATCTATGGTTAAATTCAATTTAGAAGGTTCAGTTATTTTGCCTGTTTTTGGAGTTGCTATTTTAGCAGCAGCTTTAAGCAATTGTATTCCAATTGGAATTATATTTATAGTAAGCGGAATAGGAACCTTTATAAGTTCAGGAACAGAAGGGGTGCTTGCATATCTATTTACTTCTTTAGTTTTATTTATAACAACAGCAATTAGAAAACCAATTATAAAACAAGAACAAAATGAAAAAAGAAGAATAGGTATTCATTTATTTATATCAGCACTAATTGTAAATAGTATTCCAATGGTCTTTACAACATTTTATTTGTACGAATTTTTAATTGGATTATTAGTTAGTGTTTCAATTGTACTTTTTTATAAAATTTTTGCAAGTTCATTAACTGTAGTAAAAGATTTTGGAGAAAAGAAAGTTTTTTCAACAGAAGAAGTTATTGGAGCAAGCCTTCTTATTGCAATAGCTGTAACAGCATTCGAACCAATAAAAATATTTGGATTTTCATTAAAAAATATCTTAAGTATTTTAATTGTACTTATACTAGGATGGAAACATGGAATTCTAATTGGAGGAGCTTCAGGAATTACTATAGGAGTAGTGCTTGGAATTATTAGTAACGGTGAACCAATAATGATAGCATCTTATGCAATATCTGGTATGATCGCGGGATTATTTAATAAATTAGGAAAAATTCGGTGTAATTGCTGGTTTTGTTTTAGGAAATGCAGTACTTACATACGTATCAAATGGAAATGTGGTTCCAATTATAATGTTCCAAGAAATATTAATTGCATCTTTAGGACTTCTAGCCATACCTAAAAATGTTGGAATTGATATTGAAAATGCATATGGAAAGGAAAAATTACTATCTGAAAGTAATACAAGAGCATTAGAAGAAAATAGAGAAACTAAAGAAAAATTAAACAATATCTCAGAAACAATTTCTGAAATGGCAAAAAGCTTTGGAGAAGCAGCCGTTACAGAAGTAACAGAAGATGAAATAAAAAAACAAGAAGAAAAGAATAAAAAAGTATTTATTGAGGAACTAAAAAATAATTTAGAAGGCTTAGAACAAAATATTCTATTTGATGATTTATATAATGATGAAAAAATTCAAGATGAAATCTATTTCAGTCTACAAGAAAACGAAATTATGACACAAAAAGAATTAATTAATGTTTTGGAAAAAAATAATAGATATATACTTGGATTTAGTGCAAATACAAAAAATGATAGCATAGATTTAGATATAAGAAAAGTAATAAAGGCTATCAATTCTTCTTACAGAGTTAGCAATTTGAATTTTATTTGGAAAAAGAAGATAGATGAAAATAAAAAAAATGTATCAAAACAATTAGAAGGTGTTTCACAGGCTATTTCGGAGCTTGCAAATGATATAACTAAAAAAGAAGAACAATTTGTAGAAGAAAAGGAAAAAATAAAAGTTTTATTAGAACAAAAAGAAGTTTCAGTTAAAGACCTACAAATAAGTAAAGAGAAAACTGGAAGATATAAAGTAAAAATTTATACATCAATATGCGAAAATGAAGACGGATTGCAATGCGGAATGAAGAAAATTAATCAATGTTTATCAAAGGTATTAAATTGCGATATGGTACTTCAAAAGCAAGAGTGTGGATTAAGACAAGAAAAGGATATATGTATGTTCACCTTCATTTCAAAAGATAAATTTAGATTGCAAGTAGGAGTCTCAAAAACAACCAAAAAGGGATCACCAGTATCAGGAGATACAAGTACGCAAACTAAATTAGAAGACGGAAAAATATTACTTGCAATTAGTGATGGAATGGGTTCTGGACCAGAAGCAAGAAAGAGTAGTAAAATAGCAATAAAGATGTTAGAAAGACTATTAACATCCGGATTTGAAAAAGAAAATTCGATAAAATTAATAAATTCAACAATATCAGCAAATACAGAAGAAGACATGTATGCAACATTAGATGTAGAGATATTTGACTTATATGCAGGAAATGTTGAATTTATAAAAAATGGTGCCTGTCCAACATATATAAAAAGAGATGACCAAGTACAAATATTAAAATCTCAATCTTTACCAGCAGGAATATTATCTGATATTGATTTAGAAACATATGATAAGGATTTACAAAATGGAGACATATTAGTTATTTGTAGTGATGGAGTAATAGATTCAAATAAAGAGTATCTAAATAAAGAGTTGTGGATTAAATATCTACTAGAAGATATAAAAACAGATGATGTACAAAAAATTGCAGATATTATAATTAAGGAAGCTATAGATAATGATTATGGTCAGGAAAAGGATGATATGACTGTTATTGTAGCTAAAGTTAAGTCAAAGTAGCTTCTAAAATGCCTTTAAAATGCTTTTTGCTTGACTTTTTGGCAATTTCGGGGTATGATATTATAGTAAAATATGGTTTTTATGTTATCTAAAAGATAACTTAAGGAGGAAAAATAGTTTATGGGAGAAGTAATAGTTATTACATCAGGAAAAGGTGGAGTAGGAAAAACAACAACAACAGCAAATTTAGGTTCAGCATTAGCATTAAATGGCAAAAAAGTAGTACTTGTAGATACAGATATAGGACTTAGAAATTTAGATGTTGTTATGGGACTAGAAAACAGAATTGTATATGATATTGTAGATGTTGTAGAAGAAAAGTGCAAATTAAGACAAGCTTTAATTAAGGACAAGCGTTTTAATGAACTTTTTTTACTTCCTGCTGCACAAACAAGAGATAAAAGTGCGGTAAATGAAGAACAAATGAAAGAACTTACAAGTAAACTAAAAGAGGAATTTGACTACATTTTAATAGATTGCCCTGCTGGAATTGAACAAGGTTTCAAAAATGCAATAGCTGGTGCAGATAGAGCAATTGTAGTTACAACAGCAGAAATTTCATCAATTAGAGATGCAGATAGAATTATCGGACTACTAGAAGCCTCTGAAATTAAAAACCCAGAATTAATTGTTAATAGATTAAGACCTAATATGGTAAGAAAAGGTGAAATGATGGATGTAGACGATATTGTAGATTTACTTTCAATAGATTTAGTTGGAGTAATTCCAGATGACGAATACATTATTACACAAACAAATAAAGGAGAACCAGCTGTTTCAAATAAAAAGGCACCATCTGGAAAGGCATATTTAGAAATAGCAAGGAGAATATTAGGAGATAATATAGAAGTAACAATACCTGGCAGAGATGAAGGATTTTGGAGTAAAATTTTAAAATTCTTTAGAAGGAAATAAGGCAAAAATAGTGGAGGGAAATATAACATGTTTGAAGGCATAATCAGTTTTTTCAAGAAATTTGCAAAAAGCGAAGAGAAAAATACAAATTCCAAAGATACTGCAAAAGAAAGATTACATTTAGTCTTAATGCAAGATAGAGCAAATGTGTCTGCAGACTTCCTTGAAATGATGAAACAAGAAATAATTGAAGTAATTAAAAAATATATTGAAGTTGATGAAAAAGAAATTGATGTAAAATTAACAAATAAAACAAATGAAGATGGTAGTATAGGAGCACCTGCACTATATGCAAATATTCCGATTACAAACATAAAAAATGAAAATAAAAATACTAAAATTTCAGATGAAGTAAAAAAAAGCGAGAAAAAAGCAGTAGTTGAAAAACAGGATTCTAATAAAAATAATACTAAAATTAAAGAAAATAAAGATAATGCAAAATCTAATGAAACAAAAAAAGATGAAATAAAAGAAAACAATGTAAATAAGCATGAGTCTAAAGAAAAAGAAGAAGCTAAGCAAGATGCAGAAATTAAGAAAGAAAAAGAACCAAAGCAAGTAGCAAGTACTAAAAAAAGTAATAAGTCTACTAAACCAATAAGTTCTAAGAAAAAGAAAAAATAAAGAATAAATTATAGGAGCATAAGAATGAAGAAAAGTATTTTCAAGAATATGCAATGGAGTATTCTAATATGTACTATTTTACTAATAGGCATTGGAATTGTTGCTTTATATTCTGCAACGCAAGAAACACAGTATGATGAACTAAAAAAACAACTTATGTGGCTTGCAATTGGTATACCAGTTACTATTTGTGTAATTGCAATTGATTATGAAACAATAGCTAAGGTATCCACATTTTTTTATGCTGCTGTTCTAATTTTATTAGTATTAGTGCTTTTTACAAAACCTATAAATGGAGCTACAAGTTGGTTTGAACTTGGACCATTTTCGCTTCAACCAGCCGAATTTGCAAAAATATTTGTTATAATATTATTTGCAAAGGTAACAACAAAAATACAAACTAAAGGAAAAAGTGAAATAAGTAAACCATTAAAACTAATAAGTGTATTACTAGTTGTTATGGTACCAGTGCTATTGATAATAAAACAGCCAGATTATGGTACAGCACTTGCCTTTTTAGTAGCAACAGTTCTTATATTATTTGTTGCAGGACTAGATAAAAAATATATTATTATAGCTGCTATATCTGTTGTTATTATAGTACCTTTATTGTACTTTTTTGTTTTACCTCAACATGCTAAAACAAGAATAGATGTATTTTTAAATCCAGACCTTGACCCAAGGGGTTCTGGATATAATGTCATTCAATCTAAACTTGCAATTGGTGCAGGTGAACTTTTCGGAATGGGAATAACTAAAGGGAATCAAACACAACTTGGTTTTCTTTACCCAAAAACAACAGACTTTATTTTTTCAGTTATAGGCGAAGAAATGGGATTTATTATAGCAGGTTTAGTTATTATACTGTATACAGTTTTAATTACCAAATCAATTAATATAGCTAAAACTGCAAAAGACGATTTAGGTTCTTATATTGCAATTGGAATTTCAGGAATTTTTCTATTTCATATGGTAGAGAATATAGGAATGACAATGGGACTATTACCAATTACAGGTGTTCCACTTCCATTTGTTAGCTATGGAGGAAGTTCACTTTTAACAAATATGATAATGATTGGATTACTACTAAATATTAGTGCAAGAAGAAAAAAAGTAATTTTTGCAGAATAGAACTAAATAATATTATTAAAGATATATAAGATAATTAAAGAAATTAAGAATGGAAGTAAAAAAAATGAAAATAAAACCTTTAAGAATAGGAGATATTGAACTAAAGAACAATTTATTATTAGCTCCAATGGCAGGAATAACAGACCTGCCATTTCGTTTAGTTTGCGAAAAATTTAATCCAGGGTTAGTTTGTACAGAAATGGTAAGCGCTAAAGCTCTTTTCTATGGAGATGAAAAAACAAAAACATTATTAAATACTGAAGGAGAAAAAAGACCAATTGCAGTACAAATTTTTGGAAGTGATGTAGAATCAATGAAATATGCAACAAAGTATGTGAGTAATATAGCCGATATTATAGATATTAATATGGGATGTCCAGCACCAAAAATTGTTAAAAATGGAGATGGAAGCAAATTATTATTAAATTTAAGTTTAGCAGGAGAAATTATAGAAAATGTTGTTAAATCTACTAATAAACCAGTAACCGTAAAATTTAGGATTGGTTGGGATAAGGAACATATTGTTGCAAAGGAAATGGCAAAAATCGCACAAGAAGCTGGAGCTTGTGCTGTTACAATACATGGAAGAACAAGAAAAGAATTTTATTCTGGATCTGCTAATTGGGATATAATAAAAGAAGTAAAAAAGGAAGTAAGTATTCCAGTTATAGGAAATGGAGATATAAAAACACCAGAAGATGCACTAAAAATATTTAATCAAACTAATGTAGATGGAATTATGATAGGAAGAGCATCGATGGGAAATCCATGGATTTTTAAACAAATTTCGGATTTTTTAGAGTTTGGTACATATAATAAAGAATTTCCAAATAAAGAAGAAAGATTAGAAATTATATTAGAACATTTAAGTTTAGCAGTAAAAGAAAAAGGAGAAAACATAGCAATTAAAGAAATGAGAAAACACTTAGCATGTTATGTTAAAAGTTTAAAAGATGCAAGTAAATTTAGAGAAAAAATTAATACATTAAACTCAGAAAAAGAGGTTAAGGATTGTCTAATAGAATACTTTAAAACAGAATGCATATAAATTTAAAAGAAGAATAGTATAAAACTATTCTTTTTTTAGTGTTATAAAGGAAAGGATGGTTATAGAAATAAAATGAAAAAGAAAAGTATTATATTAATTTTGTTTATAGTATTAATTTTAATTGTAATTGCATTTTTTGTAAAATGTAATTATAAAAATTTAAAAATAGGAAATAATATAATTAATAAATCTGCTCGGAGGAGTAGAGGAATATATTTTGAATATTAGTTCTTATGAGGCTAAAATAGAAGTAACAGTACAAAGTAATAAAAATGAAAATAAATATAAACTAAGTCAGAAATATAGCAAAGAAAATGGTGCAAAACAAGAAGTATTAGAACCAAGTAATATACAAGGAGTTCAAACAACCCTGCAAGATGGAAAATTAGAAATAAAAAACTCTAAACTTGGTTTAAGTACTATTTTGGAGAATTATCAATATATGACTGAAAATGTTTTATGGCTTTCTAGTTTTATAAATGATTACAAAAATAGTAGTCAAAAAGGTATTAAAGAAGAAAATGGGGAATATATAATGGAAACTAAAGTTAAAGACGCAAATAACTACACTTCTTGCAAAAAATTATACATTGATAAAAATACAAATAAACCAACTAAAATGTTAATACAAGATAAGAACAATAAAACATTAATTTACATATTATATAATGAGATAAAATTTGATAGTTTAAGCAAAGAAGAAGTATTAGCATTTAAGTTAGAAAATTTAAATTCAAATGATTTATAAGTTTAGTAGAGACTATCGTTTATCTTAAAACTAATATTTAAAATATATAAATGACGAATAGATATACAAATATATATAGGAGTTGAGAAAAATGGTAGTCAAAAGAGGAGACATGTTTTATGCAGATCTAAGTCCTGTAATTGGTTCAGAACAAGGAGGCATACGACCAGTGGTAATTATACAAAACGATGTTGGAAATAAACACAGTCCCACAGTAATTGCAGCAGCAGTTACTTCGCAAATAGGAAAAAACAAATTGCCTACTCATATTGAAATAAAACCAAAAGATTGTGGACTAAAAGCTGATTCTGTTGTACTTGCAGAGCAAATAAGAACCATCGATAAAAGCAGATTAAAAGAAAAGATAGGACATATTGAAGATGAAAATATTATGAATAAAATTAATAGTGCACTAGGAATTAGCTTTGGATTATAAATTTAAAATATGAAAAAAACTTTATTTAATAGTTAAATGAAAATTAGATACAATATAAATTTATGTTGTATCTAATTTTTTAGCATATTAATTCAGTTTTTAAAAGAACAAAACAAGAAATGTTATTTATTAATAAAGTCTGGTATTTGATGGGAATACAGGCATTCAAGGTTTACTACTTTACAAAAGTGAAAACGAGTAGCACTAATATTAGATGAATTATTACAAATATTACAAAATTGTAAAGAAAATGTAACAAAACATTCTGAAATGTACTTCCCTAAGGGAAAAAGAAAAATAGATGCTTGTTTCGTTTTAAATTTTAAACTAGGATATTATTAAATAAAAAATGAGAAAAAAGGGGAAGAGGAAAATGAAAGAAAAAAAGTTTAAGTGTATTGCTGCAATATTAGGCTTTGTACTATTATTTCAATATATAAGTGTACTAGCTCCACTATTGGAAGTAAGAGCCGAAACAGCAACAGACGAAAATGGAATATCTTGGACTTATACATTAAGTGGAGAAAATGCAATTAATGTAGCACCAAGTGATAAAAGTAAAATAAGTGGTAATGTTGCAATTCCTGCAACTTTAGAAGGACATAAAGTAACGGGTATAGGAGGCTATGCATTTAATGACTGTAGCAGTTTAACAAGTATAGAAATCCCAAGTAGTGTAACAAGTATAAGAGATGGTGCATTTAGGGAATGTAGCAAATTAACAAGTATAGAAATCCCAAGTAGTGTAACTAGTATAGGAAGTAGTGCGTTTTATAGATGTAGCAGTTTAACAAGTATAGAAATCCCAAGTAGTGTAACTAGTATAGGAGATGGTACGTTTAGTGGCTGTAGCAGTTTAACAAGTATAGAAATTCCAAGTAGTGTAACAAGTATAGGAAATAGTGCGTTCTATGGTTGTAGCAGTTTAACAAGTATAAATATCCCAGAAGGAGTAACTAGTATAGGAAGTAGTGCATTTTCTGGCTGTAAAAGATTAACAAGTATAGAAATCCCAGAAGGAGTAACGAGTATAGGAAGTAGTGCATTTTTTCTTTGTAGAAGTTTAACAAGTATAGAAATCCCAAGTAGTGTAACTAGTATAGGAAACCAGGCATTTGATGGATGTAGCAGTTTAACAAATATAGAAATCCCAGAAGGAGTAACTAGTATAGGAAACTATGCATTTCAAGACTGTAGGAGTTTAACAAGTATAGAGATTCCAAGTAGTGTAACAAGTATAGGAGATAGTGCATTTAGGGGATGTGACAGTTTAACAAGTATAAATGTAGAAGAAGATAACCAAAATTATTGCGGTGAAGATGGAGTATTGTTCAATAAAGATAAGACAGAGTTAATACGATATCCAAGTAAAAAAGCAGATAAACAATATGTAATCCCAAATAGTGTAACTAGTATAGGAAATTATGCATTTGAGTACTGTAGCAGTTTAACAAGTATAAACATACCAGAAGGCATAACTAGTATAGGAGATAGTGCATTTAGGGGATGTAGCAGTTTAACAAATATAGAAATCCCAAGTAGTGTAACAAGTATAGGAGATAGTGTATTTAGGGAATGTAGCAGTTTAACAAGTATAGAAATCCCAAGTAGTGTAACGAGTATAGGAAGTGGTGCATTTTATGATTGTAGTAATCTAACAACAATCAATTACCACGGAACGCCAGAACAATTTTCAGCAATTACAATAGGAAGTTACAATGACTACTTCAAAAATGCTACAGTAAACTATATAGAATAAGTAATCAAAGGGTAAGGCTATTCCCCTTACCCTTGAAATAAAAAAGTAAAAGGAGGTACTAAAAGTGAAAAATGACAATAAGAAAACAAACAAAATCATTTTAATAGTGTGCATAATAGCTATAATTAGCATATTAGGTATTTGGGGGATATCAGCATATTTAACAGATACAGATACAGCTACAAACCAGTTTGTAGTTGGACAAGTTAAAATTGAATTAAAAGAACCAAGCTGGGAATCAGCTACAGATTCAGATGGTAATGGAATTCCAGATTATGCAGAAAATGTTGTTCCAAATGATACAATACAAAAAGATCCACAAATAAAAAATATAGGAAACAATAGTGCATATGTGTATTTAAAAGTAAATGTGCCAGCTAAAAAAGTAGTAGTAGCCAATAATGACGGAACCCTGATAAATGAAGGAAATCCAACTAATACACAATTATTTACATACAACATAAATAGTGATTGGAAAGAAATTGTATCAGCTAGAAAAGAAAATTTGAATAGTTCAAATGAAGTTGAATCATATACATATGTGTACTATTATGATAAAGCATTAGGAGTAAATGAAACAACAACAGCACTATTTAATACAGTAACATTTGCAAATCTAGTTGAAGGACAAGCTGAACTTGGCTCTTACCAGATCGATTTGAATGCTTATGCTATTCAATCTGAAAATTTGCCAAATGGAACAACTATTGAAGGTGCATATGCGATTTATATGAACCAAAATGGCTAATAAATTTTACCCAAAGATTCAAGGTTTTTTGATTTACATTTGTTTACATATTTTATGAACTTTGGTAATTCAATTGTATAAATTTCTAAAACCTCTGTCAATAATAGAACACTTATACAATAAAGAATAAGAAAAAATAGCAAAAATAATATCGAATATTTACATAATTAGACAAAAACAAAAAAGTGTGATATAATAAGTATATTAAAAATTCTGAAAAAAAAGCCACGAATTGTGGAGGAGGTACAAAAATGACAGATCAACAGTTGTACAGGCATGTACAGAGAGTAAGAAAAATTTATATTGTACTTCGGTACAAAATAGGACTCAAGAAAATAGTAGTTTTGTCCGGTATTATATTTATATTGTGTTACTGTAATATGACATTTAATTCAAATGCTCAATCAGGCGATATAAATGATACAAACACACAAACTACGGTGGCAGAAGGACTAAAGGAAGAAACAAAACCAAAAACGAAAAATGCTGTAACTGATTATGTACCAATTGGTACATACTATGACGCTATAAACTACTCGACAGAAGAGTTCGAACTTTTTTGCCAAGTAGCTGTAGCAGAAGCAGGAGTTGACGGAGAAGATGGTGTAACGGCAGTTATGTTTGCAATAAGAAATGATTTCATTAAAAATCGAAATTCCAGAAATGGAAAGCTCTATAATGAAATAACTCATCTTAATGGTTACGAAACTGTCAAGATTGATTCAGATGGCAATTTTATAAACGTTAGTGTTCCTTCAGGAGAGATAACGTTTGACGATGTTCCAGAAGAATATGTTAAAATTGCTCGAAAAGTTTTAATGGGTCAAGTAAAAGACACAACAAATGGAGCTATTGGTTTTTTACCACTTGAAGCTACAACAACTCCTAATGTTGAAGATTTTGCCGAAAAGTATATGCTTCCTAAAGGTTCTTACTGTCAGATTGGTAGTCAAATATACTACAAGGAATGGACAGAAGGAATGAATAATATTGAGTGGAATGCATCATGGTAAATCTCCAAAGAAAACACGTATCAAAATAATTATTTGGTATGTGTTTTTCTTATGAAAAAAGCCCAAAAAAGTTTTATTTAAACTATTGACAAGCTAAAATCAAATAAGTTATAATAAAAAAGAATATGACCAAACCAAAAAGAAAAAAGGGTGGTTAAAATTTTAATAATATTAAATAAAATAAATAAAAAGTAATAAAACATGAAAGAGATTGTTAGCATAAAAAATAAATAAGTGCTGACTAATCTTTTTGTTGCTATTTTTAAGGTTATAAATTTAAAATGAGAGGAATTATTCTTACAAACGAAAAAACAAATAGAGTTATTTAAGCAGTACACTCTATTTGTTTGTTTAAATAGTTTTAAGAATAAGAAGGACTCATTTATAAATCTTTATATATATTTATTTCTGCTTAAATTTTTTTAGGGGTGATTTGTTTTGTTAAAAGAAGTAAAACATGAAAAGTGTGTACGAAAGACTTTTGCAAAAATAGGTGACGCAATTGAAATGCCAAACCTAATTAAGGTTCAAAAAGATTCCTATGATTGGTTTATTGAAGAAGGACTTGGAGAAGTTCTAAAAGATATTTCTCCAATAATAGACTATACAGGAAATTTAGTTCTTGAATTTTTCGATTATTACATGGAGGATAAAACAAAGTATTCTGTAGAAGAAGCAAAAGAAAGAGATGCTACATATTCTACAAGATTACATGTTAAAGTTCGTTTAATTAACCGTGAAACAGGTGAAATTAAAGAACAAGAAATCTATTTAGGCGATTTCCCACTTATGACAGATAGCGGAACTTTTGTAATTAATGGTGCAGAAAGAGTTGTAGTAAGCCAGCTTGTACGTTCACCAGGATGCTACTATGCAAGTGACTATGATAAAACTGGAAAGAAAATTTATACATCTACTGTTATGCCAATTCGTGGAGCTTGGATTGAATATGAAACAGATAGCAACGACATATTCTATGCAAGAGTAGATAGAACAAGAAAAATACCAGTAACTACATTATTAAGAGCTATTGGAATTGAATCAGATAGTCAAATTTTAGAGCTTTTCGGTGAAGAACCAAAATTGGTTGCTACAATTCAAAAAGATACTGTAAAAACAACTGATGAAGCTTTAATTGAAATTTATAAAAAATTAAGACCAGGAGAACTTCCAACTGTAGACGCTGCAAGAAATCTATTTACTGGATTATTCTTTGATCCAAAAAGATATGATTTAGCAAAAGTAGGACGTTTTAAATTTAATCAAAAATTAAGTTTAGCATCAAGAATTACAGGAAAAGTTGCTTATGACGATATTATAGATCCATCAACTGGAGAAGTTTTAGTAGAAAAAGGAAATATTATTGAAGAAGAAATAGCAGAGGAAATACAAAACTCTGGAATTAATATTGTAGATTTAAATGTAGAAGATAAAAAGATAAGAGTAATTGGAAATGGAACAGTAAATATTCACAATTTTGTTACAAATGTAGATATTTCAGACCTTCATTTTAAAGAACTTGTAAATTATCAAGTATTACAATCTATATTAGATTCTACAGAAGAAAAAGATTTACATAGAGTTTTAAAAGATAGATATGATGAATTAGTACCAAAACATATAACAAATGAAGACATTATAGCTTCAATTAATTATCTTTTAAATTTAGAATATGGTCTTGGCAATGTAGATGATATTGATCATTTAGGAAATCGTCGTATTCGTTGTGTTGGAGAGTTATTACAAAATCAATTTAGAATTGGTCTTGCAAGACTTGAAAGAGTTGTTCGTGAAAGAATGACAATACAAGATTTAGATGTAATTACTCCTCAAACATTAATTAATACGAAACCTATAACTTCATCTATTCGTGAGTTCTTTGGAAGTTCACAATTATCACAATTTATGGATCAAACAAACCCACTTTCAGAGCTTACACATAAAAGAAGAATTTCTGCATTAGGACCTGGAGGATTAACAAGAGAAAGAGCTGGTTTCGAAGTTAGAGATATTCACCATACTCACTATGGTAGATTATGCCCAGTTGAATCTCCAGAAGGACCAAACATTGGACTTATTTCTGCACTTTCTTGTTATGCAATTATTAATGAATATGGTTTTATTGAAACACCATATAGAAAAGTGGACAAAGAAACAGGAAAATTAACAGATATTATTGAATATATGCCTGCAGATGTTGAAGACAAATACATAATTGCTCAAGCTTCTGAACCATTAGATGAAGAAGGCAGATTTGTAAATAAAAGAATTAAAGTTAGATATAAAGAAGAAATTACAGAGGTTGATAGAGAATTAGTTGACTATGTTGATGTATCACCAAGACAACTTGTTTCTGTAGCTGCTGCAATGATTCCTTTCGTAGAACATGATGACGTTAAGCGTTCATTAATGGGCTCAAACATGCAACGTCAAGCAGTTCCACTTCTTACATCTGAAGCACCTATTGTTGGAACAGGTATTGAATACAGAGCTGCAAAAGACTCTGGAATAACAGTTACTGCAAAAAATGATGGTGTAGTAGAAAAAGTAAGTAGTGATGAGGTTATTGTTAGAAATAAAAATAATGTATTAGATAAATATAAACTTCGTAAATTTAAAAGAACAAATGGTGGAACTTGTATAAACCAAAGACCTGTTGTAACAAGAGGCGAAATAGTAAAAGCAGGAGATATATTAGCAGATGGACCATCAACTAAAAATGGAGAAATGGCACTTGGAAAAAATGTATTAATTGCGTATACTACATGGGAAGGTTACAACTACGAGGATGCTGTTTTAATTAGTGAAAGATTAGTTAAGGAAGATGTATATACTTCTATTCATATTGAAGAATATGATTGTGAATGCCGTGATACAAAATTAGGTCCAGAAGAGATTACTCGTGATATACCAAATGTGGGAGATGACGGGCTAAAAGACTTAGACGAAAATGGTATTATTAGAATTGGTGCAGAAGTAAGACCTGGAGATATTTTAGTTGGTAAAGTAACTCCTAAGGGTGAAACAGAGCTTACAGCAGAAGAAAGATTACTTCGTGCAATCTTTGGAGAAAAAGCAAGAGAAGTAAGAGATACTTCACTTCGTGTTCCTCATGGAGAAGCTGGAACAATTGTTGATGTTAAAATCTTTACAAGAGATAATTCTGATGAATTAGGACCTGGAGTAAACCAAGTAATTCGTTGTTATATTGCAACAAAAAGAAAAATCTCTGTTGGAGATAAAATGGCTGGACGTCATGGTAATAAAGGTGTTATTTCAAGAATACTTCCAGAAGAAGACATGCCATTTATGCCAGATGGCACACCAGTAGATATAGTATTAAATCCTTTGGGTGTACCTTCTCGTATGAACTTAGGACAAGTGCTTGAAGTTCACTTAGGCATGGCTGCAAGAGCTTTAGGTTGGAAAGTTTCAACACCAGTATTTGATGGAGCTAAATCAAATGAAATAGAAGACTTACTTGAAGAAGCAGGACTTTCAAGAGATGGAAAAACAATTCTTTATGATGGTAGAACAGGTGATGCATTTGATAATCCAATTACAGTTGGTGTAATGTATATGCTTAAATTACATCACTTAGTTGATGATAAAATACATGCTCGTTCAACAGGACCATACTCACTAGTTACACAACAACCACTTGGAGGTAAAGCTCAGTTTGGTGGACAACGTTTTGGTGAAATGGAAGTTTGGGCACTAGAGGCTTATGGTGCAGCTTACACGCTTCAAGAAATGTTAACTGTTAAATCTGATGATGTAGTAGGAAGAGTAAAAACTTATGAAGCAATTGTTAAAGGTGAAAATATTCCAGAACCAGGAGTTCCAGAAAGCTTCAAAGTATTAATAAAAGAGCTTCAATCTTTAGGATTGGATATTAGATTGTATTCAAATGATAATAAAGAGTTAGAACTAAAAGAAAATATCGAAGATGGAATTGATTTTAATATTGATTCTAATAAAAAGATGGGAGAAGATACTGTTTTAGATGAATCTGAACTTGAAGATGATTATATTGAAGCAGATGACGATTCTTTAAGTACTTTAGAAGATAGTGATGAACTTTTTGAAAGCGTTGATGAAGAAGATGATTTAATGACATTTGATAATGATTTAGCTGAAGAAAATATGCTAAATGATGAAGATATATTGGATGAAGAATAAAAATAAGGGGGCACCTGAAAAATGGATGAATTAGATATTTTTGATAAAATCAAAATAGGTTTAGCATCAGATGAGAAAATTCGAGAATGGTCAAAAGGCGAAGTAAAAAAGCCAGAAACAATAAATTACAGAACATTAAAACCTGAAAGAGACGGTTTGTTTTGTGAAAGAATATTTGGACCAACAAAAGACTGGGAATGCCACTGTGGTAAATATAAAAGAGTGAGATATAAAGGTATAGTTTGTGACAGATGTGGAGTTGAAGTAACTAAATCAAAAGTAAGAAGAGAAAGAATGGGACACATTGAACTTGCAGCACCTGTAGCACACATTTGGTACTTTAAAGGAATTCCTAGTAGAGTTGCATTAATTTTAGATATTTCGCCAAGAAATCTAGAAAAAGTAATTTATTTTGCTTCATACATTGTTACTGACAAAGGTACTAGTGGATTAATGAAAACACAAGTATTAACAGAAAAAGAATATCATGAGGCAGAAGAAAAATATGGAAAAGGCTCATTTAAAGCAGAAATGGGAGCCGAAGCATTAGAAAAATTATTAAAAGAAGTAGACTTAGATTCTTTAGCTGAAAAGTTAAAGAAAGAATTAGTTAATGCAAGCGAACAAAAGAAAGCAAAATTAATAAAAAGATTAGATACTGTAGAATCATTTAGACTATCTCATAACCGTCCAGAGTGGATGATTATGAATGTTGTACCAGTTATTCCACCAGAATTAAGACCAATGGTTCAATTAGACGGTGGTAGATTTGCTACATCAGATTTAAACGATTTATATAGAAGAGTTATTAACAGAAATAACAGATTAAAAAGATTACTAGAATTAGGAGCACCAGAAATTATTGTACGTAACGAAAAAAGAATGCTTCAAGAATCTGTAGATGCCTTAATAGATAATGGAAGACGTGGAAAACCAGTTACAGGAGCTGGAAATAGACCACTTAAATCTTTATCAGATATGCTTAAAGGAAAACAAGGAAGATTTAGACAAAACCTACTTGGAAAACGTGTTGATTATTCTGGACGTTCAGTTATAGTTGTAGGACCAGAACTTAAAATCTATCAATGTGGTATTCCAAAGGAAATGGCAGTTGAACTTTTTAAACCTTTTGTTATGAAAGAACTTGTTGGTCGTGGTATTGCACATAACATTAAAAATGCAAAAAGAATGGTTGAAAGATTAAGACCTGAAGTTTGGGATATGCTAGAGGATGTTATAAAGGACCACCCAGTAATGTTAAACCGTGCGCCAACGTTACATAGACTTGGTATTCAAGCATTTGAACCTGTTTTAGTAGAAGGTAGAGCAATTAAGCTTCATCCTCTTGTTTGTACAGCTTTTAATGCTGACTTCGATGGTGATCAAATGGCAATTCACGTTCCATTATCACCAGAAGCACAAGCAGAAGCAAGATTTTTAATGCTTTCTGTAAATAACCTTTTAAAACCACAAGATGGTAAACCAGTAACTGTTCCTACACAGGATATGATTTTAGGAAGTTACTATTTAACAATGCTTGTTGATGGAGAAAAAGGAGAAGGAAATTACTTTTCTTCACCAGAGGAAGCTATTATTGCACATGAAAATCATGAACTTGGTATGCATGCAAAAATTAAAGTACGTATGAGTAAAATTGCAGACGGAGAAGAAAAACATAAACTTATAGATACAACAGTTGGTAGAATTATATTTAATAAAGGTATACCACAAGATCTAGGTTTTGTAGATAGAACAAATCCAGAAACAGAGTTTGATTTAGAAATTAATTTCCCAGTTATAAAGAAAAATCTAGGAAAGATAATTGCTAAATCCATAAATGCTCATGGTTTAAGTGATACAGCTGAATTACTAGACTATATTAAGTCAACAGGTTATAAATATTCTACAATTGGAGCTATTACAGTTTCTGTAAGTGATGTTAAAGTACCAGAAGCAAAGAAAACAATTCTAGCAGATGCACAAAGTCAAGTAGATACAGTATTAAAACAATATAAACGTGGTTTAATAACTGATGATGAAAGATATAGTGCTGTAATTAAAATTTGGAGTAAAGCAACAGATGATGTTAAGGTAGCAATGAAAGAAAACTTTGATAGCTTAAACCCTGTTTACATGATGGCTGAATCTGGAGCAAGACGGAAACTTAGACCAATTAAAACAAATTGCAGGTATGCGTGGACTTATGGCAAGTACTACAGGTAAAGTTGTTGAAATTCCAATTAAATCATGCTTTAGGGAAGGTCTAGATGCAATTGAATACTTTATTGCAGCTCATGGTGCAAGAAAAGGATTATCTGATACAGCCTTAAGAACAGCCGATTCTGGTTATTTAACAAGAAGACTTGTTGATGTATCTCAAGACATTATAGTAAGAGAAGAAGATTGTGGAACACATGAAGGTATAGATGTTTATGATATTAAAGATGGAAATCAAGTTGTTGAAAAATTAGATGAAAGATTACTTGGTAGATATCCACTAGAAGATATTATCAATCCTGAAACTAAAGAAATTATTGCAGATACAAATACTTTACTTACTGAAAATATCGTTGATAAAATTATTGCAGCAGGCATAGATAATGTTAAAGTACGTTCTGTTATTGGATGTCGTACAAAACATGGTGTATGTGCTAAATGCTATGGTATGGGACTTGCTACACGTGAAGAAGCACAAATTGGTGAAGCAGTTGGAATTATTGCTGCACAATCTATTGGTGAACCAGGTACACAGCTTACAATGAGAACTATTCACTCTGGTGGTGTTGCTGGTGTTGCCGATATTACTCAAGGTCTTCCTAGAGTTGAGGAACTTTTTGAGGCTAGAAAACCAAAGGGACTTGCAATTATAACTGAAATTGATGGTGTAGTTAGCATTTCAGATGATAAATCAAGAAAAGAAGTAACAGTTACAGGAAAAGATGATGCTAAAACATATGTTATACCTTTCGGTGCAAAACTTCGCGTAAGAGAAGGTATGGAAGTTAAAGCAGCAGATCCAATTACTGAAGGTTCTATCAATCCAAACGAGATTTTGGCAATAAAAGGACCAGAAGGAGTATTTGAATATTTAGTTCAAGAAGTTCAAAAAGTATATAGAAATCAAGGTGTTGATATCAATGATAAACATATCGAAGTTATTGGTAGACAAATGCTTAAAAAGATTCGTGTTGAAGATAATGGAGATACCAATATGTTTGCAGGTTCTTTAATAGATATGTATGAATTTGAAGAGGAGAATAATAAAGCAATAGAAGAAGGAAAACGACCAGCAACTGGTAAAAGAGTTCTTCTTGGAATTACTAAAGCTTCTCTTGCAACAGAAAGCTTCCTATCTGCAGCATCTTTCCAAGAAACAACTAGAGTTCTTACTGAAGCTGCAATTAAGGGTAAAACTGATGATTTAATAGGATTAAAAGAAAATGTTATTATTGGTAAATTAATTCCTGCAGGTACTGGTATGAATGTTTATAAAAATACTCATATTAGTACAGAGAACAAAGCAGATGATACGGAAGATAATTCATCAAACAATACTGAAGAATCAAAAGAAACAGTAGAAGCTTAATTTTAAAATAATTGTAACTTTAGTATTAAATTTGCACTACAAATATTAAACACATTAGTGTTTAGCATTTGTAGTGCTTATTTCTTTGGTTACATAATACCTACATTATATCTTGACAAAAGCATAAAAACAAGTTAAAATATACATATTAGATAAAAGAGGGAGAAAACAATGTCAAATGGTAATAATAATATAAAAATTTTTGATGGACTTGTTTCAAAAACAAAAGCATATTTAGTAATTATTGCAATATTGTTAATTATCTTATGTTTTTATGAGTACAAGTTAATTTTACCATCGATTTTTATATATTTTTTAATTTTAATTTACACATATTGGACGAACAAAAAAAGAAAAGCAGAACTTTCAGAACATATAAAGGAGCTAACAATTAATGTAGATAAGGTTTCTAAAAGAACTCTTATTAACTCACCATTTCCACTAATCATTGTTGAAACAGACGGAAATGTTATTTGGAAAAGCACCAAATTTGTAGAAGAGTTTGCAAATGTAGATATTAATAATTATCTAACTTCTATTATAAAAGAAATTAAACTTGAGATTGAAAATTCAGATAAAAAGGACAAAAAAAATATTATTAATAATTATGTTACAATTGGCAAAAAGGATTATAGAATTCTAGGTGAATATGTAAAGTCTAAGGAAAATGATAAGAAGCATTCAAAAGAATATATGGCAACATTGCATTTTATTGATGAAACTGAAAAAAATGAGCTAGAAAAAAAATACAATGATTCTAATCTATGTGTTGGAATAATTATGATTGATAATTATGAAGAGATTATGCAAAGATTATCAAGTGAAGATAGACACCAATTAATAGCGAAGATTGAAAAAAGTATTTATGACTGGGCAATTAATTTTAAAGGATTAATTGTAAAATCTGAAAGAGAAACTTTTGTGTGTGTATTTGAGCAAAAATATTTATCAGAAATTGAAGATAAAAAATTCAGTATTCTAGATACTATCAAAGAGCTTAATGTACCAGGAAAGATGCAATCAACTTTAAGTATTGCAGTTTCAAATGAAGGAGTTTCATATTACAAAAAATATCTTTCAGCACAAGCTACAATGGATATTGTGCTTGGTAGAGGTGGAGATCAGGCAGTTGTAAGACAAGATGGAAGATATAAATTCTTTGGTGGTAGAACACAAGAAGTAGAAAAACGTACTCGTGTTAAAGCAAGAGTTGTAGCTCATGCGTTAGAAGAACTTATTTCAGAAGCAAAAGATGTTATGATAATGGGACATGTAAATGGAGATATGGACTCTATGGGATCTAGCTTAGGTGTATATAGAATAGCAAAAACTATGGGAAAAGAAGCATATATTGTTGCAGAGGTTCTAGGTAATAGTTTGGATAATTTTATAGATGAAATAAATAAGAGTCATCAGTATGAAGAAGTATTTATTAATAAACAAGAAGCTAAATCTAAAATTTCACCAGATACATTGCTAATTGTTGTTGACACTCATAAAAAATCTTATGTAGAAGATCCAGAATTACTAGATGAAGTAAATAAAATTGTAATTATTGATCATCATAGAAAAAGTACAGAATTCATAGATGATGCAACACTTGTATTTCAAGAGGTCTATGCTTCTTCAGCAGCAGAACTTGTTACAGAACTAATTGAATATTCACAAAAGAACGTTAAACTTTCTGAGCTTGAAGTACAAGGATTATATGCAGGTATTATGATGGATACTAAAAACTTTACTTTTAAAACAGGAGTAAGAACATTTGAAGCAGCTGCATATTTAAGAAAATGTGGAGCAGATATTATAAGAGTAAAAAAATGGTTCCAAAGTGATTTAGAAACTTACAGTATTATTTCTGAAATTGTAAGTAATGCTGAGATTGTAAATGATAATATTGCTATTTCGATTTTTGATAAAGAAGATATTAACTCAAATGTTATTTGCGCAAAAGCTGCAGATGAACTTTTAAGTATCAGCAATATTACAGCTTCATTTGTAATAGGACATTTAGGTGAAAAAGTATGCATTAGTGGAAGGTCAATTGGAGATATTAATGTTCAAATGATACTCGAAAAATTGGGCGGTGGAGGTCACATTACACTTGCCGGAGCTCAAGTTGAAGGAATGAAAATTGAAGAAGTTAAACAAGAATTAATAAAGTGCATTAATGAATACTTTAGTGAAAGTTCAGGGAAATAATAGATTTGAATATAGGGTACTAAAATTAATATATAGAATTTAAATTTGAAATTTAAAATTAAAAAAAATATATACTTGACAAATATATAAATATAAGGGTAATATATATAGTATATTATTGAGGAAAAAGGAGGGAAAAAAATAATGAATAGTGAAAAAAATTGGTTAACAACTTTATTACTATGCATTTTCTTAGGAAACTTTGGAGTACATCGTTTTTATACAGGAAAAATAGGAACAGGAATTTTAATGCTTTTAACATGTGGAGGATGTGGTATCTGGACTATAGTCGACCTAATTATGCTTATCATGGGTAACTTCACAGATAAAGACGGAAACGCAATTGTTAATAAAAACTAATAAAAGGAAAAAGGCTGTAAAGGCTTTTTTCTTTTTCATTATTATTGAAAAAAAAGTAATTTTATTATAAAATATAGAAAATTATAAATTGGAGGAGAGCTATGAAGGTTATTTTATTAGAAAACATTAAAGGGGTAGGAAAAAAAGATGAGGTAATTAATGCAAGTGATGGATATGCAAGAAATTTTTTATTTCCTAAAAAATTAGCAATTGAAGCCAATAAGGGGAATTTAGGAAATTTAAAAGCAAAAAAGGATTCAAATGAATATAAAAGAAACCAAGAAAAAGAGGCTGCTCAAAAAATTGCAGAACAATTAAATAATATTACATTAAAAATTAAAGTAAAAGCAGGCGAAAATGGAAAGATATTTGGAGGAGTAACTGCAAAGGAAATATCAGAAAATTTAAATAAACAATACAGTATTGAGGTAGACAAAAAGAAAATTGTATTAAAAGAGACAATAAAAGTATTAGGAACAACTAATATAGATGTAAAGTTATTTGAAGGTGTAGTTGCAAAATTAAAAGTTAGCACTGTAATTGATGAATAAAAATAAAAAAGAGAGGCGTAAATAAATGGAATTAGGAAAAGTGCCACCACATGATATAGAAGCAGAACAAGCAGTAATAGGAAGTATGCTTACAGATAAGGATTCTGTTATTTCTGCTTTAGAGATACTAAAACCAGAGGATTTTTATAGAGAGGATAATAAAGTAATATTTGGAGCTATTGTAAATTTATACAATAAAGCAGAACCAATTGATATTATTACTTTAAAATCAGAGCTCGTGTCACTTGGAAAATTTGAGCAAGTAGGGGGATTGGAATATTTAGCAGAATTACCAGACAAAGTTCCAACTACAGCAAATGTCGAAAAGTACATAAAAATAGTTGAAGAAAAATCTATGATGAGAAATTTAATAAAAACAGCAAATGAGCTTGTTAACTTGGGATATGATGAAGCGCAAGATGTTGAAGATATTATGGATAGTGCTGAGAAAAAGATCTTTAATATTATGCAAAAAAGAAACCAAAAGGGCTATTCATCAATAAAAGATATTTTAGTAGATTCTTTTACACAACTTGAAGAATTATATAATAGAAAGCAACATATTACAGGTGTTCCTACAGGCTTTGCAGATTTAGACTATAAAACAGCTGGACTTCATAATTCAGATTTAATTTTGGTTGCAGCAAGACCAGCAATGGGAAAATCTGCTTTTGCTCTTAATATTGCTACTAATGCAGCAGTTAGAGCAAGAGTCCCTGTTGCAATTTTTAGCCTAGAGATGTCTAAAGAACAAATGGGAAACAGAATTCTATGTAGTGAGGCTATGGTAGATAGCAATAAAGTTAGAACAGGTAGAGTTGATGATGAAGACTGGGCAAAACTTGCTGGTGCTTCAGGAGAATTATCTGAATCTGAAATTTTTATTGATGATACGCCAGGAATTTCAGTTATGGAAATAAGAGCTAAATGTAGAAAATTGAAGCTTGAAAAAAATATAGGACTAGTTGTTATAGATTATTTACAGCTTGTACAAGCAAGTAATAAAAAGGGAGGAAGCCGTGAACAAGAAATTTCAGAAATAAGTCGTTCTTTAAAAATACTTGCAAAAGAAATTAATGTACCAGTTATTGCATTATCGCAGCTTTCCAGAGCTCCAGAACAAAGACCAGATCATAGACCAATGCTTTCTGACCTTCGTGAATCTGGTGCAATAGAGCAAGATGCTGATATTGTAATGTTTTTATATAGAGATGACTATTATAATGAAGAATCTGAAAAGAAAAATATAGCAGAAGTGATTATTGCAAAACATAGAGCCGGTTCAACAGGAACAGTAGAGTTATTATGGCTTGGCAATTATACAAAATTTGCTAATGTAGAAAAGTATAGAGATTAAAAAGAGGTGCATAATTTGTTAGAAGAAAAAATTAAGCAAACTATAATAAAAAATGAGTTAATTAATAAAAATGACAAAATCGTATTAGGTGTATCAGGTGGACCTGACTCAATGAGTATGTTACATGTTTTAAACAAATTAAAAAACAGTATGCATTTTGAAATAGTAGTTGCTCATATAAATCATATGATAAGAAAAGAGGCTGATGAAGAAACTCTATATGTTAAAAATTATTGTGATAAGTACAATATTCCATGTTTTATAAAGAAAATAGATATACTAACTGAAGCGTCAAAACATAAAGTTGGGACAGAAGAAGAAGGAAGAAAAGCTAGGTATAATTTTTTTGAAGAAGTAAGAATAAAAATAGATGGAAATAAAATTGCAACAGCGCATAATGCAAATGACAATGCAGAAACAGTTCTAATGAACCTAATGAGAGGGACGGGAACTTCAGGTTTAAAAGGTATTGAATATATTAGAGATCATGTAATTATAAGACCACTTCTAGAATGTAATAGAAATATGATTGAAGATTATTGCAAAGAAGAGAAATTAAATCCAAAATATGACCAAAGTAATAAAGAAAATAATTATACTAGAAATAAAATTAGAAATCTCCTAATCCCATATATAGAAAAGGAATTTAATCCTAATATTATTGATTCTTTAAACAGATTATCAAATATTGCAAAACAAGAATCAGAATATTGGAATAAAATTACCAAGAATGAGTATAACAAGATAATAGATAAAGAACTTTGCAGAAAAGACATTATAGCATTAAGAATTAAAGATTTTAATAATTTAGAGAAGGTTGTTAAATCTAGAGTTATTTTATATGCAATAAAGGAGCTTTTAGGGAATAATCAGGGCATAGAAAAAATACATATAGAAGATATTATAAAATTATGCAATAATAATATAGGAAATAAATTTTTAATTCCAAATAAAAAAGTTAAAGTTTTAATAAAAGACAAGAGAATTTTCTTTATCAAAAATGCTTGAAAAAAACATGAGCATATGGTATAGTGTGGAATATATGTGTACAAGTAACTAAAGGAGGAAATTGGGTTTGAAAAATAGTTTAAAAACATTGGGAATATGGCTTATTATTGGAATAATTTTTATTGTTTTAATAACAACGATATTAGGAAATGTAGATAATAAATTATCATATTCAGAATTATTAACAAAAGTAGAAGCAGGAGAAGTACAAGAAATCAAAATAAATTCTTCTGGGACTAATGCAGATGTTAAACTAAAAAATGATAATTTAGTTAAAGAAGTGAATATACCAAGTATAGACAGTTTAATGAACTCGCTACAAGAGCCTATGAAAGCGGGCACAATTGAAGTTAAGGAAGAGTCAGAATCAATATTTATGATGATTTTAAGTTTACTTACACCATTTGGAATTTTAATTATATTCTTTATTTTCTGGTTTTTATTAATGAACAACAACCAGGGTGGAAGCAAAACAATGTCATTTGGAAAAAGCAAGGCTAAAGTAATGAATGGATTAGATCATAATAGAGTTACTTTTGATGATGTTGCAGGTGTAGATGAAGAAAAGGAAGAATTACAAGAAATTGTAGAGTTTTTAAAGAATCCAAAAAAATTCACAGATATGGGAGCTAGAATTCCAAAAGGAGTGCTTTTAGTAGGTCATCCTGGAACAGGAAAAACACTTCTTGCTAAGGCAGTAGCAGGAGAAGCGGGAGTTCCATTCTTTATTATTAGTGGTTCAGATTTTGTAGAAATGTTTGTAGGTGTAGGTGCATCACGTGTTAGAGATTTATTTGAACAAGCAAAGAAAAATGCACCATGTATTATCTTTATAGATGAAATTGATGCAGTAGGACGTCAAAGAGGAGCTGGTCTTGGCGGTGGACATGATGAAAGAGAGCAAACTTTAAATCAATTATTAGTTGAAATGGATGGATTCGCTCAAAACGAAGGAGTTATAGTTCTTGCTGCTACAAACAGACCAGACGTATTAGATAAAGCGCTATTAAGACCTGGAAGATTTGATAGACAAATTGTTGTATCTAGTCCAGATGTAAAAGCAAGAGAGCAAATACTAGAAGTTCACAGTAGAAAGAAAAGACTTGCAAATGACGTAGATTTAAAAGTTATTGCTAGAAATACATCAGGATTTTCAGGAGCCGACTTGGAAAATGTATTAAACGAAGCAGCACTATTAACTGCAAGAAGAAATTTACCTGAAATAGGTATGAAAGAAATTGAAGATGCAATGGTTAAAGTTACAATGGGACCAGAAAAGAGAACAAGGGTTAGAAGTGATAAAGAAAAGAAATTGGTTGCTTATCATGAAGCTGGTCATGCAGTTGTAAGCAGATTTCTACCAACACAAGATGCTGTACACCAAATTTCAATTGTTCCAAGAGGAATGGCTGGTGGATATACTATGTATAGACCAACAGAAGATAAATCTTTTATGTCAAAATCTGAAATGCAAGAAACTATTATCTCTCTATTAGGAGGAAGAGTAGCAGAAAAATTGGTTTTAGATGATATATCAACTGGTGCAAGTAATGATATCGAAAGAGCGACTAAAATTGCAAGAGATATGGTTACTAAGTATGGAATGAGCGAAAGAATTGGAACTATAACTTTAGGTTCTAATCAAGAAGAAGTGTTTTTAGGAAGAGATTTTGCACAATCTAAGGAATATTCAGAAGAAACAGCAGGAATTATAGACGAAGAAATTAAAAAAATTATCGACTATGCATATAGATCAGCAGCTGAGATATTACAAGCAAATATAGATAAATTACACATGGTTGCAGGTGTATTGCTTGAAAAAGAAAAAATCGATGGAGATGAATTTGATTCAATTTTTAATTCATAAATAAATAAAGATTGTAAATTTTAAATTTTAGGGTTTAATTAATATAAAATTCTAAAAATAAAAGATTGCAATCTTTTATTTTGCATCATAAAGAATTAACTTTATGTATAAAAAATAAAGCCTGATATAAATGTAAAACTTTATAAAGGCTTTATTTTTTATACATATTTTAATGTGCTGATGAACTTATATCTTCTTGCAAAGTAACTTTAACAACACTACCTTCTTCAACTGACGTTCCGACTGTAGGGTCTTGTGAAATTACTTTACCATTACCTGTAGATTGAATATTTAAATTTTTAGATGCCAGTGCATTTTTAGCTTGTGATAATGTCATACCTTTTAGGTCTGGAACTGTAGAAGATATTCTTGCATCACTACCAGCTGCATATATTTTAACAATTGAGCCATCTGAAAGTGATGTACCAGGCTTTGGCACTTGATCTGACACTATTTTGCTTTGGTCACCAGAAATACTTACATTTAATCCGGCATTTTCTAATATTTTTTTGGCTTCAGATGCTGTTTTGTTTCGGACGTCTGGAAGTGAAATACTATTATCGGATTTTGAGGTATCGGTACTATTATCATTATCGTTAGATGGAATTCCTAAGTATGGTAATATTTCAGATAAAACCTGTGATACAACAGGAGCACATATTTGACCACCATAAAAACTTTTTCCATTTGGATCATATAATGTTAACAGAGCAACTACTTTTGTGTTTTGAACAGGAGCAATTGCAACAAATGATGATACATATCCATCATTTGTACTACCAGGGGAAGGCTCAGATGTACCTGTTTTTCCACCAATAGAGTAGCCTTTTACTTGACCGAATTTTCCTCCACCTTCTGTAACAACAGATTCCATGATATTAACCATCTTTTGAGAAGTTTCTTTTGATATTACATGCCTTACTTCAACCGGATTAATAGTCGTTGTTATATTGGTATCAGGATTTTCCACTGATTTTACAATTCTTGGTTGCATTAAAACGCCATTGTTTGCAATTGCTGAAACAGCAGAAATCAATTGAATAGGTGTAATTGTAAAACGCTGACCAAATGATGCTGTTGCAAGTTCTACAGGGCCAACTTTATTAAAATATATTCCCGTAACTTCACCAGAAGTTGCTATTCCAGTTTTATTAAATAATCCGAACGCATTCATATATTTATATAAATTATCTGCTCCAAGACGTTTACCAAGTTGAATTAGAGCGGGGTTACATGAATTTTCTAATGCTTGTCTTAAGGTTTGCTTTCCGTGTCCAGAACTTGTACAACGAATTATTTGACCACTTACATCTTCATATCCGTTACATGTGAAATCATTTAAAGTATCTGTTTTAACAATACCCTCTTCTAATGAGGCAGAAGCTGTTATTAATTTAAAAGTTGAACCAGGTTCATATGTATCTGAAACAGATTTGTTTCTCCACATTTTTTGAAGACTATTATTTTTTTCTGTATCTGATAATTTATCCCATGTAGAAGATAAAGATTCGTTTGGCTCAAATGGAGTATTTAAGTTATAATCAGGATATGTTGCCATGGCTAATATATCACCATTTGATGGATCCATAATTATCATATTTCCACCACGACCACATTTATTTTCTGTTACAGCTTGTTTTAAATATTTTTCTACAATTGTCTGAATATTTAAATCTATTGTAAGTGTTATGTTGCTACCATTTTCTGCAGCTATATATTGTTCATTTTTATCTGGAATAATAGATTGAGCTGCATCTTTAGTTGTAACAATTTTACCGGGAGTACCAGATAATACACTATCCCAATAATATTCTATTCCTTCGAGTCCTTGATTATCGCTTCCACAAAATCCTATTAAATTTGAAGCTAGGTTGTTATAAGGGTATGAACGTTTTGTATCTGAATCTATGTTTATTCCGGAATAAATTTCATTATCTTTCATCCAAGATTTCAATTTATTTACTTTTTCCTCTTCTACTTTTTTTGCAATTGTTTCAACAGATTTTTCACTATTTACCTTATTTAATGTTTCCTCATAGTCTAGTTCAAAAATTTCAGATAAAGCTTTAGCAACTTTTTCTTTTAAGGTTTTGGTTTTTTCTTCACTGCTTTCATCTTTAATTTTACTAGGATTTATTGAAATTGTATCAACTTTTGAACTTATTGCAAGCTGATTTCCACAAGAATCATATATAGTTCCTCTTTTAGTACTTATTACCTGTGTTGTTACTAGTTGTTTATATGCTTGCTCTTTTAAATAAGATGATTTTATAGTTTGAAGATAAAATATTCTAATTAACAGCATAATTAGAACTATTATAATAAATATAAGAAATATTTTATATTTTTTTTGAGAATTATTTGTCATTGTTTCTTTTTTCATTTTTTATTTCACCAACTTTTTCTTTTGATAATGATATTTTATATGAAAAATAAATAAAAAGCAATATAATTGTTAAAAAAGTGTTATTATTCAACTCATAGAGAGATTAATTATTATTTTTATAGAATATAATTAAAATAAGAGAGGTTTCAAGGTGAATTATTAAGAAAAAACATAGTTTACAATACTAACGTCTATTGAAGTATTAGAAACAAAAAATTGTAAAAATATATGAATAAAGTATTGACTTTAATTACAATATTTGGTAAAATTACTCTAAATTTATTTCAAGACAATTAATTTCGAAGATTTTTATTCACTACAAATTTATTCAGAAAAAATATCAAAAAGATATTAAAATACCATGTTTTAGGAGAATGTATATGTTATCAATAGTTAAAAGTATAGCACTTCAAGGTTTAGAAGGCTTTTTAATTGACGTGCAAGTAAATATCACAGCTGGACTTCCGTATTGGGAAGTTGTTGGACTTCCAGATGCATGCGTAAAGGAATCTAAAGAAAGGGTTAGAATTGCAATTCAGAATTCTGGATTTGAAATTAAAAGTAAAAGAGTAATTGTAAATCTTGCACCAGCAATGAAGAAAAAAGAGGGCTCAAGACTTGATTTGCCTATTGCAATTGGAATTTTAGCTTCTACTGGAATCTTAAAAAACATTAATTTTGAAGATGCTATTTTCATTGGAGAATTATCTTTAGATGGAAAAATAAACAAAGTAAATGGTGTATTGCCAATATGCATTGAAGCCTTTAGGCTAGGTATTAAAAAAGTTTTTTTGCCAATAGAAAATCTAGAAGAAGCAAGTTTAGTAAAAGAATTAGATTTATATGCAGAAGAAAATTTAGAAGAGCTTGTAAATTTTTTAAATGGTAAAAAAGAAAGAAAAATTATTAAAATTACACCTTCACACTGCAAAGGAACAAATAATAAGTTGGATTTTGCTGATGTTAAAGGGCAGCAAAACGTAAAAAGAGCAATAGAAGTTGCAGCAAGTGGAGGACATAATATTCTTCTTACTGGGATACCAGGTTCTCGGTAAAACAATGATGGCACAAAGAATACCTACTATATTACCAGAATTAACACTAGAGGAATCCTTAGAAGTTACTAAAATTCATAGTATTGTTGGAATGCTTAATGAAACTAGTCCAATTATTAAGTTAAGACCTTTCCGCACTCCACATTATACAATAACTGCGTCTTCTTTAATTGGAGGAGGAAGGAACCCAAAACCAGGTGAAATAAGTTTGGCACATAATGGAGTTTTATATTTAGACGAATTCCCAGAATATAATAAAAACACAATAGAAGCGCTAAGAACTCCTATGGAAGATGGCAAAGTTACTATTAGTAGGTTAAATTCTTGCATAACATATCCGTCAGATTTTATACTTGTTGCTAGTATGAATCCTTGTCCTTGTGGATATTTTGGCTCTGATATCGAATGCAAATGTTCTAAAAATTCAAGAAAAAAATATCTGGAAAAAATAAGCGGACCGTTATTAGACAGAATTGATATTAAAGTGGAAGTAAACCAAATAAATTATCAAGATTTAAGAAATAATGTTGTAGAAGAAAGTTCTAATCAAATAAAAAATAGAGTTGAAAAATGCAGAAAAATTCAGCAGGAGAGATATAAGCACTTAGGAATTCATACGAATTCACAATTAACTTCAAGACAAATTGAAGAATTCTGCAAGATTAACTCGAATACTGAAAAAATTCTAGAAAAGGCATTTAAAAAACTTAAATTAAGTGCAAGAGCATATACAAGAATTTTGAAAGTTGCAAGAACAATTGCAGATATGGAAGAATCAATCTATATTGAACCACAACATGTATTAGAGGCAATTCAGTATAGAAATTTAAGCAAAAAGGAAATAAGAAATTAGTATCTGTAAATGAAAAAATACTAAAATGTAATATTAAGAAAGGAAAATAATTTTAGTTTTGATAGAAAAAAGCAATAATGTAAAGATAATATATAAAAATGAAGAAAAATTTCCCAAGCTATTAAGAGATATAAAAAATCCACCAGAAAAAATATATGCTATAGGAAATATAGAACTTTTAAATAAACCAAGTATTGCAATTGTGGGATCAAGATGTTATTCAGAATATGGCAAAAGAATGGCAAAAAGATTTACCACAGATTTGGTTAATGAAGGACTTGCAATTATAAGTGGTCTAGCAATTGGAATTGATAGTTTTGCTCATGAAGAATGTATAAATTCAGGAGGCAAAACTGTTGCCGTTTTAGGCTGTGGCTTTAAACATATTTATCCAGAAGAAAACGAGAATTTATATAAGAAAATCATAAATTCAGGAGGATGTGTTATTACGGAGTATAGTGAAGACGTAGAAGCAAGAAAAGAGTTTTTTCCAATTAGAAATAGATTAATAAGTGGACTTGCTTTAGGAACGCTAGTAATTGAAGCACATTATAGAAGTGGATCAACTATTACAGCCAGATATTGCATAGAGCAAAAGAGAAAATTGTTTTGCATTCCAAGTTCAATAGACAACAAAAATTCATCTGGAACTAATAATTTAATAAAAAAAGGAGCAAATTTAGTTACAAATGTTCAGGATATATTATATACACTTGGTACTATTCAAAATAAAATAACAAAGGAAAAGGCAAAACATGAAAATAAACTATTGTCTGAAAAAGAGTTGGAAATTTATAATTTGTTAAAAAAGAAGCCAAAAACTGCAGATGAAATAGTTATAAATACAAAATTATTAATTTCAGAAGTCAATGTCCTTTTATCAGGTTTAGAATTGGAAGGTTTTATTATAAAATTAGATAATAATAGATACAAGGTAAATGATAATGAATAACAAACAATATATAGGAAAATTAGGAGAAAATAAAACAATTGAATATCTACAAAATAATTACTATCAAATTATAGAAAAAAATTTTTATTGTAAATTTGGCGAAATAGATATTATTGCATTAGATAAAAAAGAAAATGAACTTGTTTTTATAGAAGTAAAAACAAGAACTAATTTATTATATGGGATTCCAATTGAAGCGGTTGATTATAATAAAATAAAGCACATGAAGAAAACAATAAATTATTATCTTTTGAAAAGAAAAATTAGTAATATAGACATAAGAATTGATGCAGTTGGAGTTCTAATAAATAAAGATAAGTGCATAATTCAGCATATTAAAGATGCTATACAATCATAAAAATAAATATATTAAAAATATTTAACTTATACATAATCAAATAATTATTTGGTGTAATCCTAAATTCATATATTCAAGAACTTGAACACATAAAATGTGGTTATTAAGTGGTAAAATACAATTTTGCTTATGCTAATTAAATACTTGTAAAAATTACAGAAATAATTTATAATAATTGTAAAATTCGAGGTGGGAGATTATAATGCAAAGTTTATATGAAGAAACAAAATTTTTGATGAAAAAATATAATATATATGCAAATAAAAATTTAGGACAGAATTTCCTAATTAATGAAGAGGTAGTTGATGCAATAATAGAAAATTCAGAGTTGACAAGTGAAGATCTTGTTATTGAAATTGGTCCAGGACTTGGAACACTAACTAGTCGATTATTAAAAGAAGCGGGAAAAGTCATTACAATAGAATTAGACCCTAAAATGATAGATATATTAAATGATCGTTTCGAATTATACAAAAATTTTGAAATAATACACGAAGATATTTTAAAAATAAATCTGAAAGAATTAATAAAAGAGGAAAAAAAGCAAGGTAAATTTAAGAATGTAAAAATAGTTGCAAATTTACCATATTATATTACAACTCCAATAATTATGATGTTATTAGAAAGTAAACTAGATTTAGATTCAATTGTTATAATGATACAAAAAGAAGTTGCTCAAAGAATAACTGCAATTCCTGGTTCTAAACTTTCAGGAGCAATAACATACTGTGTAAATTATTATTCAGAAACAAAAGAACTAAAAATAGTTCCAAATTCTTCTTTTATACCAGCACCAAAAGTGGATTCGGAAGTTATTAAATTAACAATAAGAAAAGAGCCACCAGTTAAAGTAGTAGATAAAAGAATTTTTTTTGATATTATAAAGGCAAGTTTTATGCAAAGAAGAAAAACACTAGTAAATGCACTAGTAAACTCTAAAATTATAAGTACAAAAGATGAAGCAAAAGAAATTTTAAGCAATCTGCAAATAGACGAAAATGTTAGAGGAGAAACACTAAGTATGCAAGAATTTACAAAAATAGAAAATTATATTAGCAAAAAAACAGAAAAAAATATTAAAAAATAGTAATACTAATGATATAATATAAGTGGGGAAATAATATAAAAGAAAGGAATGTACTAGCAAAGTAAAGCTAGTATAGATTAGTAAATATGAATCAAATTTTGATAACTGAGAAGATATATGTAACACCAGAATTAAAAAAGAAGAAAAGAATATACCAAGTTGCTTTTATCGTTTCAATTATATGTATTGCATTATTGTCATCATACTACATATATGCAGAATATGATAGAAATAAAAGTGAGGAAATTTCTCAGCAAATACTATCTGAAATAGATAACACAACAATTCAAAGAGATGATGGGATATTAAGAGTAATTTTAAATGACAATGATCAAACAGAGGGAACATTGGCAGAAGAAAATACAGAGGTAACACCAAATAATCAATATGTTGCAAGCAATGGGAAAACATACACAATAGATGCTACATTAACAATTCCGTCTTTGGGAATAAACTATCCAGTGCTTACAGAAACATCTGAACAACTTCTAAAAATTTCTTTAAATAAATTTTGGGGTCCTTCACCAAATGAGGTTGGAAATTACTGTATTGTAGGACACAACTACACAAATAAAAAAATGTTTGGAAAGCTTGCAGAAATAAAAAATGGTGATGTAGTGGAAATGACAGATACTTATGGCAAAAAAGTTAGCTATTCTGTTTATAATAAATATGTTGTCGAGCCTGAAGATGTTTCATGTACTAGTCAATTAACAAATGGAAATAGAGAAGTTACATTAATTACTTGTACAAATCATGGAAAACAAAGGCTAGTGGTAAAAGCAAGAGAAATTTAGCTTGTACAGAGGTTATATAATAAACAATATATCCAATTTAATAACTAAAATAAAAGTTAAAGTCTAAACATATAAAAAACTATCAATTAGCAACATTTTTTAGCAAATAGAGTGATAAAAATGTATTGACATTACTACAAAAAAATGTTAAAATATTATCCGTTAGTAAATATTGCAAATATTGGAATAACCAAGCAAATTTACTTACGGATTTATTTTTAGGAGGTGAAATTTAAGTGCCAACAATTAATCAATTAGTAAGAAAAGGAAGAAAAACTGGAGTAACAAAATCTACATCACCAGCTTTACAACATGGTTACAATTCTATGAAAAAGAAATTAACAGATAGAAGATCACCACAAAAAAGAGGTGTATGTACAGTTGTAAAAACAGTAACACCAAAGAAGCCAAACTCTGCTTTAAGAAAAGTAGCCAGAGTTAGACTTTCAAATGGTTATGAAGTAACTTCTTATATTCCAGGTATTGGTCACAACTTACAAGAGCATAGTGTTGTTTTAATAAGAGGAGGAAGAGTAAAAGATCTTCCAGGTGTTAGATACCATATTATAAGAGGAACATTAGATACAGCTGGTGTTAAAGACAGAATGCAAGCTAGATCTAAATACGGAGCTAAAAAACCAAAGAAATAGAAAATATTTCTAAAATTAGTGCGTATAATTACTAATGTTTAAGGTTTGTACTTAAATTTAGAATAGATTATATAGCACTGACTGAAAATTTAGATATTTTTAGAGTACCTATTGATACTTTAGGAAAATAAGTATCAAAATCATATAAGGAGGGAAGAATAGTGCCAAGAAGAGGATTTATAGCAAAAAGAGAAGTTTTACCAGATCCAATTTATAATAGCAAAGTTGTTACAAAATTAATTAACAATGTAATGCTAGATGGTAAGAAAACCGTTGCTCAAAAAATTGTTTATGATGCATTTGATATCATAAAAGAAAAAGAGCAAAAAGATGCATTAGAAGTATTTGAAGCAGCACTTAACAACGTAATGCCAGTTCTTGAAGTAAAAGCAAGAAGAATTGGAGGTGCTACATACCAAGTACCAATCGAAATCAGACCAGAAAGAAGACAAACATTAGGTTTAAGATGGCTTGTTGTTTATGCTAGAAATAGACATGAAAAAACAATGTCTGAAAAATTAGCTGGTGAAATTTTAGATGCAGTTGCTGGAAATGGTGGAGCATTTAAGAAGAAAGAAGATATGCATAGAATGGCAGAAGCTAATAAAGCATTTGCACATTATAAATGGTAAAAATTATAGATATACCATAGTAGAAACTATAAAAATAAAAGTAAGGCGAACAGTGGTTAACTTGTTCTCCTTATTTAAAAATAAAGGAGGAGAAAAATGGCTGGAAGAGAGTTTCCTTTAGAAAAAACAAGAAATATAGGAATAATGGCCCACATTGATGCAGGAAAAACAACAACTACAGAAAGAATTCTTTTTTATACTGGAAAAACACATAAAATAGGAGAAGTTCACGAAGGAGCAGCAACAATGGACTGGATGGTTCAAGAACAAGAAAGAGGTATTACAATTACTTCTGCTGCAACAACTTGTAAATGGTTAGGAAATAGAATTAATATTATCGATACTCCTGGTCACGTTGACTTTACTGTTGAAGTTGAAAGATCTCTAAGAGTTTTAGATAGTGCAATCCTTGTGCTTGCAGCAAAAGGAGGAGTTCAACCACAATCAGAAACTGTATGGAGACAAGCAGATAAATATGAAGTACCAAGAATGGTATATGTAAATAAAATGGACATTACTGGTGCAGATTTTTATGGCTGTGTTGACCAAATAAGAGACAGATTAGGGGCTCATCCTGTTCCAATTCAATTACCAATTGGAGCTGAAGACAATTTCAAAGGAATTGTTGACTTAATAAAAATGAGAGCTTTTATTCATAAAGATGATTTAGGAAGAGAAATTGAAGAAACAGAAATTCCTGAAGATTTAAAAGAAGCAGCTGAAAAATATAGATCAGAAATGATCGAAGCTGCAGCTGAACAAGATGATGATTTAATGATGAAATACTTAGAAGGTGAAGAATTATCAGAAAGCGAAATTAAAGCCGGATTAAGAAAAGGAACTATATCTAATAGTTTAGTATTAGTTACTTGTGGTTCATCATATAAGAACAAAGGTGTTCAAGAATTATTAAATGCAGTTGTTGACTTTTTACCATCACCACTTGATATACCACATATTAAAGGTGTAGATTTAGATGGTAATGAAACAGAAAGAAAAACTGATGATAATGAACCATTCTCAGCTTTAGCATTTAAAATTGCAACAGATCCATATGTTGGTAAATTATGCTTCATGAGAATTTACTCTGGTACATTAGATGCAGGTTCAACTGTATTAAATGCAAATAAAGGCAAAAAAGATAGAATAGGAAGAATTCTATTAATGCATGCAAACCACAGAGAAGATATAACTAAAGTATATGCAGGAGATATAGCAGCAGCTGTTGGATTAAAAGAAGTTTCAACAGGTGATACATTATGTGATCCAGCACATCCAGTTATATTAGAATCTATGGAATTCCCAGAGCCAGTTATCGATATTGCTATTGAGCCAAAAGATAAAGCTAATAGCGAAAAAATGGGAATTGCACTTGCAAAACTTGCTGAAGAAGATCCAACATTTAAAACATATACAAATCATGAAACAGGTCAAACAGTTATTGCTGGTATGGGTGAATTACACCTAGACATTATAGTAGACCGTTTAAAAAGAGAATTTAAAGTTGAATGTACAGTAGGTAAACCACAAGTTTCTTACAAAGAAACAATTAGAAATAAAGTTAAAGTAGAAGGAAAATTCATTCGTCAATCTGGTGGACGTGGACAATATGGACATGTATGGCTAGAAATGGAACCATTAGAGCCAGGAAAAGGTATTGAATTTGAAAGCAAAATCGTTGGTGGTGTTGTTCCAAAAGAATATATCAAACCAATTGAAGAAGGAATTAGAGAAGCTGCTGAAAGTGGTATCTTAGCTGGTTACCCAGTTATAGACTTTAAAGCAACATTAGTAGATGGTTCTTACCACGATGTTGACTCTTCAGAAATGGCATTCAAAATTGCTGGTTCTATGGCATTCAAAGAAGGATGTAAACAAGGAAAAGCAGTTATATTAGAGCCAATTATGAAAGTCGAAGTAACTGTTCCAGAAGAATACATGGGAGACGTTATTGGAGATATTAACTCTAGACGTGGAAGAATGGAAGGAATGGAAACAAGAGCAGGAAACCAAATAATTAGAGGATTTATACCACTATCAGAAATGTTTGGTTATGCAACAGATTTACGTTCTAAAACACAAGGTAGAGGAACATATAGTATGGAACCATCACATTATGAAGAAGTTCCAAAATCAATATTAGACAATATTGTAGCAAGTCGTAGTAAAAAAGAAGACTAATAGCAAAAATAGTAATGAAAATTACTAAAAAGGCTTGCAAAACTGGAAAATATGTTATAAAATGCATATGTCTTAAAAAGTTATTAATTTTAAAAAAATATAAAGTTAAAGGAAACTTTAACAAATTAAAAGGAGGAAATTTAAATGGCTAAAGCAAAATTTGAAAGAACAAAACCACACGTTAACATTGGTACAATCGGACACGTTGATCATGGTAAAACAACAACAACAGCAGCTATTACAAAATACTTAAGTTTATTAGGAAAAGCTAAATATGAAGCTTACGATCAAATCGACGGAGCTCCAGAAGAAAAAGCAAGAGGTATTACAATTAATACTGCACACGTTGAATATGAAACAGAAAACAGACACTACGCACACGTAGACTGTCCAGGACACGCAGACTATGTAAAAAACATGATTACAGGTGCCGCACAAATGGATGGTGCTATATTAGTTGTATCTGCAGCAGATGGTCCAATGCCTCAAACAAGAGAGCATATACTACTTGCTAGACAAGTTGGTGTTAAATATATCGTTGTTTACTTAAATAAATGCGATATGGTTGACGATCCAGAATTATTAGAATTAGTTGAAATGGAAGTTAGAGACCTATTATCAAGTTATGATTTCCCAGGAGACGAGATTCCAATTATCAAAGGATCTTCATTAAAAGTATTAGAAAGTACTTCAACAGATCCAAATGCACCAGAATATGCATGTATGAAAGAATTAATGGAAGCTGTTGATAGTTATATACCAACACCATCAAGACCAGTAGACGAACCATTCCTAATGCCAGTTGAAGACGTATTCACAATCACAGGTAGAGGAACAGTTGCTACAGGTAGAGTTGAAAGAGGAGTTGTTAAATTACAAGACGAAGTTGAAATCGTTGGATTATCAGCTCAATCTAAGAAAACTGTTGTAACAGGTGTTGAAATGTTTAGAAAACTATTAGACCAAGCAGAAGCTGGAGATAACATCGGAGTTCTTTTAAGAGGAATTCAAAGAGATGAAATCGAAAGAGGTCAAGTATTAGCTAAACCAGGAACAATTCATCCACATACAAAATTCAAATCACAAGTATACGTTTTAACTAAAGAAGAAGGTGGACGTCATACACCATTCTTTAATGGATATAGACCACAATTCTACTTTAGAACAACAGACGTTACAGGTGTTATCGATTTACCTCAAGGAACAGAAATGGTTATGCCTGGAGATAACATCGATATGACTATCGAACTTATTACTCCAATCGCTATCGAAAAAGGATTAAGATTCGCTATTCGTGAAGGTGGAAGAACAGTAGGTTCAGGTGTTGTATCTGAAATTATTGAGTAATAATAAATAAATATAGGTAGGGGCGTGCAAGAAATTGTATACCCTTACTTTTTTATTACAATAAAATAAATTATAAATTTGATTAAGTTATAAAAATAATTACACACTTGTAGTAATATAATTTAATATATAAGTAATATGAGAGCTCGATAATGTAAAAATAATGCGGATAAATCAACAACTAATTGTCTAAAATTTGACATTTTTGGATTAAAAGTGTATAATATATAAGTATCTATTTTTAAAAATAAAAAGGAGCAATAATTTATGAAAGTAATAAGTAAAATAATAGCTACTGTGTTAATAATCACGATGTTATTATTAAACCCAATGATAATGGTATTTGCAGTAGAGGGTGTTACTGGAACAGTAAATACCGAGACTCTAAGACTAAGAAAAGACCCATCGGTTGAATCAATGGTTTTAGACTTATTATCAAAAGATGACAAAGTAGAAATACTAGAAGAAAAAGATGGATGGTATAAAGTAAAATTTAAAGATTATACAGGATATGTTAGTAAAGAGTTTATAACAAAAAGTGGCGAGGTTAAGCAAAGTGAAAATCAAACATCAAATGAAACAAACAAAAGCGATGAAAATACCACCAAAGCTACTGTTACAATAAAAAATAAAGAAGCAAAAACTAATTGTGATGCAAAAGTATATATATTACCACTAATAAATTCGAATATTTTAACAAATTTAAAGCAAAACACGACAGTTAAAATCATAAACATAACTGGTGGTTGGGTATATATATCTACAGATGAAATAAGTGGTTGGATACGTCTAGATAAATTATCAGTATCTCAAGCAACAAATAATGAAGCAAGTATAGCTGAAAAAGAAAATAGTAATCAATCTAATCAAAACCAATCACAAAATGATGATAATAAAACAAACGAGAATACAAACCAAAAAACAAATACAACTACTTTTAATGCACGAAATGCTTACATTAAAGGTACTTCAGTAAATGTTAGAAGTAGTTCAACAACAACTTCACAAGTAGTAACAACATTATCACAAAATACACAAGTTAAGCTTGTTGGAGAGGATGGAGATTGGTATAAAGTTGAGTATAATGGAAAAAGTGGTTATGTATTAAAAACATTAGTATCAGATAAAAAGACAGAGGTTACATCAAGAAGTTCAATGCCTACAAGAGAGAAAACGACTTCTGAAACTACAAAAACAAATAATGAAAATTCGACATCACAATCTAATACCAACAAAACACAAGCTACTACAAGTAATAATGAGCAAGCTACAGTAGAAAAATCACAATCTGCGTCTTCAAAAGGTGAAGAAGTAATTACTTATGCTAAAAATTATTTAGGATGTAAATATGTATATGCTGGTTCTGGACCTAGTGTATTTGACTGTTCTGGTTTTACAATGTATGTATATAAACATTTTGGATATTCTATGGGACATTCTGCAGTAACACAAGCATATATAGGAACTTATGTACCAAGAAATAGCTTAAAAGCAGGAGATTTAGTAATTTTTAATAATCAATCTAATACGTCAATCGGTCATGTAGGAATTTATGTTGGAAATGGTAATTTCATTCATGCTTCTAGTGGAAGTGGAAAGGTTATTATTTCTTCACTATCAAATGCTTACTATAATGCTAGGTATGTAACAGGAAGAAGAATCTTTTAAAATATAATATGGGGGCAATAATTTTTAAATAGGAGTATAAATGAAAAGAATTATTGTTACCATTGTAATAAACTATATTTTAGGAATTATAATAGGATTATACGAAACAATAAGTATAATCCTATTATTGTTATCTTTTATTATTGTTTCTGTATTGTCTATTAAATTGACTAGAATCTTAGTAATAAGAAATATAAAAAAATGTATTTTAATGTTAACATGTGTATTAATAGGTGTATTTTCAGTAAAATATTATGAAGCAAGGTGGATAACTGTAAATGAAAATCTTAGGGATAAAAATGTTATTGCTAAAGTAGTAAATTTGGAAAAAGAAACTACATATCAAAAAACTTTTAAAGTAAAGATTTTAAATAAAAATAGAGACTATGGAAAATATATTTTACTGAAAATAAATAAAAAAGAAAATATATCTGAAAAAATAAAGATACGGAGCAATTATTGTATTTAATGGTGAAAATAAAGAGATTGAAGAAGATAGAAATACGGGAGGCTTTAATTATAAAGATTATCTGAAAAGTAAAAGAATTTATGGGGTCTTAATGTGGAAAAATGGTAAGATAAAAAAGGACTATAATCAAAAAATTTCAATAGAAAAAATTAAAGAATTTATCATAGAAAGAATATATAAATATTTACCTAAAGACAGCGCAGATTTTTGTCTAGCATTATCAATTGGTTACAAAACAGGGTTATCAAAAGAGGTTACAGAAAATTTTAGAACAAATAATCTAGCACATATGCTCGCAATTTCCGGTTTGCATGTTTCATACTTAATTTTTATAATAAATACTCTACTTAAACCAATTAGAACAAATGCTAAATTTATATTAATCATGTTTTTTTTATTATTTTTTATGCAACTTGTAGGTAATACAGCATCAGTTAATAGAGCATGTATAGTGGTAATTTTAAATTTATTTGCATCAGTAATTTATAGAAAGTCAGATCAAGTAACAAATTTAGCGATATCAGCAGGAATAATATTACTTATAAACCCATATAGTATAATGGATTTAAGTTTTATTTATTCATATATTGGTACCATTGGTATCATAATCATGTATCCAATTCTAAAAAGTAAAACGGAAATTTTCATTATTAAGTGTGTAAGGATTAATAATAACTACTTGCAAGAAAATTATGGCTTAATTAAAAAAATTTTTATGAAATTTACTAAATATATAATTGAAATGCTATTAATTAGTATTTCTGTTAATACTATTTTAATGCCAATAATTATTTATAATAATAATAATATTCCATTAGTTTTTATTTTCTCTAATCTGATTATATCTCCAATTTTAATTTTATGTATAATTTTCAGTATGATTATAGTAATAATATATGTTGTTCCACTAAATATTTATTGTATAATTAATAAATTTTATTCATTTCTTGTTAATATCATAATAATTGTTACTAAATATTTTTCGAATCTATCAGTTTTGGATGTAATTGTTGTAACTCCTAGTATTTTTTCTGTATTATTAGCTTATTTCTTTATTACTCTATTTATATATCTTGAAAAAAATGAGCAAGTTAAAAAGCAAATATTTTATTATATAAAAAAATATTTTTCGCTAAAGAAGGTATTTGTTCTTATTTCTTGTGTTATAATACTTTTTTCATTTTTAAAATTTAGAAAAAGAGAATTAAAAGTATATTTTGTTGATGTTGGACAGGGGGATTGTACTTTAATAGTTACACCCAATAATAAAAAAATATTAATTGATGGAGGTGGAAGTCTGTCTGAGGAATATGACATTGGAAAAAGCATTTTGCAACCATATCTATTAGATAGAAAGATAAAAACAATAGATTTTTTAATTATATCTCATTTTGATTTTGATCATGTCCGGTCGGTTTATTTTACATTATGAAAAAAATGAAAATAAAGAATGTGATAATTGGAGAGCAATATGAAACATATGAAAATTATGAAGAGTTTTTAGAAATTGTTAAAGAAAAAAAGACCAATGTGAAAGTAGTTAATGCAGAAAGTAAAATTAAGATTGAAGATAAGCTTTATTTTGATGTGATTTGGCCGAATAAAAAAAATATGATATCAAAAAATGCAATTAATAATAATTCGCTTGTGTGTAAATTAGTTTACAAAGATTTTTCAATGCTATTTACTGGAGATATTGAGGAAGTTGCGGAAAAAGCAATCTTATCAGAATATGGAAGAACAGGTGCTAATATATTAAATTCGACAATTCTAAAAGTGGCACATCATGGATCTAAAACATCATCAACTATAGAATTTATAAATGCAGTAAATCCAAAATATGCACTAATTGGAGTTGGAAAAAATAATAAATTTGGACATCCATCAGACATAACAATTTCAAACTTACAATCTTTGAATGTTCAAATTTATAGAACTGATCAAGTGGGAGAGATAATGATTAAAACTAACGGAGAAAAATGTAAAATAGAAAAGTTTATAAACCAAAGAAAATAGTTGGTAAATCAATTAACAATATTCGGATGTTTAATATTAAGTAAAAAACATAAAAAGGTGTTTACATTTTACGTAATCTATGGTATAATTATATTTATCTTATATAGAAAGGAGTGTAGTAAATTGCAGAACCAATTGTTCTCAGATTCAATTTGTTGTTATCTGCAGAATGTAGAATCGGATGTAAAACAAAAAATAACAGAAGATTCTATTGTATTACAAGCAAATAATAGAGGCACTTTGTCAAATGTGGCAGAGATACTTTCAGCTAAAGACCTTATTGTTTGCTATAGTAGTGTGGATGATAATCAAATTGAAATAAAAGTTTAACTGCACTAAAACCCTAAGTACCAGTATAATTTACAGTAGTCTGTGAGTTGTACTGGTTTTTTATAAAATTTTAAGATTGAATGTGAAAAACAAAAAATGAGCTATAAGTATATAATAAAACTACTTTTAAAACAAGTATAAATAAGTAAAAATTTGTTAATACTATTGATAAAAAAGTAGGTGGTTTGTATGAAAAAGTGGCTTATAATTACTTGTTTATTAATTCTAATGATAATATGTAGTATAGTTATAGGAATAACTATAACTTATTATTCAAATATTTCACATAATGAAATAGATTCCAATAAAGAATTTGCATATAATGATAACAAATTGGTAGATCAAGATAGTCTTGAGGTAATAAAAACTAGTTATTCAGAATTTAAAGTTTCTCCAAATGCAACTATAGTATTTGAAGTATACTATAATAAATGTAAACATAGAGAAGTTAAAGAAGAAAAAGCAGATACATCATTAGTAAATTTAAACGAACAAGAAATACAGGAACAATATAAGGAGTGGACAATTAAACAATTTTCAGAAGAAAAAGTTATTCTTTATAAAGATGTAGATGAATATTGTGATAATCATTATGTATTAAGGGAAAAGGATGGTTATATAGGAATTTTTAAAGTAAACAAAAATGGTGAAGAGAAACTTGAAGAATTAACAAGTGTACTTGTTCAATATCTCCCAGAAACAGATAATATCAATATAAAAAATGGACTAAAAGTATATACTAAAGAAAATTTAAATAAGATATTAGAAGATTTTGAATGACGAAAAAATAAAGGACTATTTACAGTTAATATTATAATAAAAAAGAATACCTTAAATTCAAACTTTAGGTATTCTTTTTATATATTTAAAAAGTTAATTTGTATCTATTTTTTTTCATCAATTTTCAAATTATTTTTTTTCAAGTAACCTTGTTTATAAAAAGCGTTAAAATACATAACCAAAGAAAATAATGTCATTAATAATGCTAAATAATAAATATAGGTATCAAATTGTATACTAATATTAAAATATCTTATTGCTAATGAAGAAACTATGGCAATATAAAATAATACTGTAGATAGTTTGCCATACCATTTACTAGATACTACTAGTTCTTTTCCGTATAGGAAAGAAGCACCAGCAATCATAATTAGTTCTTTTAAAAATACAATAAACAAAATCCACAATGGAACTATATTATTTAATACAAGTGCAAGCAATACACAAATTTGAGTTGCTTTATCTGATAAAGGGTCAATTAGTTTACCAAAGTTTGTAATAAAATTAAACTTTCTTGCTATAAAACCGTCTAATATATCTGTAATTCCAGATATAGTTAGAATGATAAAAGCTGTTAGGTATTGCTCGTTTGTAATTGAAATAAATATAAATGGTATTAAAATAAAACGAAATAGGGTTAATATATTTGGTACATGTTTAAACATATTTAGTTTCCTCCATATTAGTACATATTAATTTTCTATATTAAATTTTAATTTATCATTATCTAGGCTAATATTAACAGTTTGACCATTTTGCAATTGTGCCTTTAAAATTAAATCTGATAATTCATCTTCTATATATCTTTGAATTGCTCGTCTTAGTGGTCTTGCACCATATTTCAAATCTGTGCCTTTTTCTAGAAGAAATTTTTTAGCATCAATAGTTACTTTCATTGATATATTTTTATCTGCCAATACTTTTTGTGTATCAAAAAGCATTAAATCAATAATTTGTAGTAATTGTTCTTCATTCAGTGGTTCAAAAACAACTATTTCATCAACACGGTTTAAGAACTCTGGTCTAAAGCTTTCCTTTAGACTATTTAGAATTTTATTTTTATTACCTTCTTTTTGATTTCCAAATCCAATTGAATTAGTATTAGTTGCAGAACCTGCATTTGACGTCATTATAATAATTGTATTTTCAAAATTTACAACATTACCTTGTGAATCTGTAAGTCTTCCTTCATCCAAAACTTGAAGTAATATATTAAAGACATCTGGATGTGCTTTTTCAATTTCATCTAATAAAATAATTGAATAAGGTTTTCTCTTAACTTTTTCTGTTAATTGACCTGCATCATCATAGCCAACATATCCTGGAGGAGAACCAATTAATTTTGAAGTAGAGTGACTTTCCATATATTCTGACATATCTACACGTATAATTGAATTTTCATCTCCAAACATTTCATAAGCAAGCGATTTTGCAAGTTTTGTTTTACCAACTCCAGTTGGACCAACAAATATAAATGAAGGTGGTCTTTTAGTACTTTGTAGACCTGCTCTATTTCTTCTTATGGCACGAGAAACAACTTCAACTGCCTCATCTTGGCCAATTACACTTTTGTGCAAATTCTGTTCAAGATTTAAGAGCTTTTTGGTTTCTTCTTCAGTTATTTTTTGAACTGGAATTTTTGTCCAATGTTCTATAACATTTGCAATATCAGCAACAGTTAAATTTTTAATTTCCATTTTCTTTGTTAGTGAGTCAATTTGTTCTTTCAAAGAGCATTCCTTCATTTTTAAATCTGCAGCTTTTTTATAGTCCTCAGTTGAATCTGCAAGTGCAGCTTCTTCTTTTTGTTCTTGAACATCTTTTAACTTATTTTTCAATATTTCTAAGTCGTATAAATCTTTATTATTTAGATTTATTCTTGAACATGCTTCGTCTAAAATATCTATTGCTTTATCAGGCAAGAAACGATCATGAATATATTTTTCAGACATGATAACTGCTTGACGAATAACATCGTTAGATATTTTGACTTTATGAAAATCTTCATAATATGATTTAATACCTTCCAAAATGTTAATTGTGTCTTGAATAGATGGTGCTTCAACAATAATTGGTTGAAATCTTCTTTCTAAAGCAGCATCTTTTTCAATATATTTTCTATATTCTTTAAGTGTTGTTGTTCCAATTAATTGAATTTCTCCATTTGAAAGAGATGGCTTCAAAATATTTGCTGCATTCATAGAATTTTCACTATCTCCAGAACCCATTATATTGTGTATTTCATCTATAACTAAAATGATATTTCCACAATTCTTACATTCATCAATAATTGCTTTCATCCTTGCCTCAAACTGACCTCTAAATTGAGTACCAGCAATTACTGCAGTCATATCTAATAAATATACTTCTTTATTTAATAATTTTGCTGGAACTTTTCCATTTGCAATTTTTATGGCAAGACCTTGAGCTATAGCTGTTTTACCAACTCCAGGTTCACCAATTAAACAAGGATTATTTTTTGATCTTCTGTTTAATATTTGAATCATTCTTTGAATTTCTTTATCTCTACCAATTACTCTATCAAGTTCATTATTTTTTGCTTTATTGGTTAAATTAGTTCCATAAGTATCTAAAGCTTTTCTTTTTTTCTCTTTTACCTTTTTATCAACTTTGATTCTTTTTTTCTCATTTCCCTGTGAGGAGTCTGAAGAGTCTTTACTGTTCGAATTTGATCCAAACATACCAGAAAAAATTGAACCTAATGGAATTCCTTTTTCACCATCTGCTTCATATGAATTTAAAGTATCTGGGTCAACAGTATCTAATTGTTCTTGAATGTCTTTAAACATATCTTCAAACTGTTTTGACATATCTTCCAAATCAGATTCTGATAAGTTAGCTTGCTTTACTAAAACATCAAATGGATTGATTCCTCTTTTTTTAGCACAATCATAACAAAGTCCCTCCATTTTATGAGAGTCTTCTGATGTTGGATTATTAACAAAAACTACAGCTGTATTCTTATTACATACTGAACATAACATATTTTTAAAATCTCCTATCTTATTGTGATTTATATTACAATATAATACATTAAAAATATTAAGTAGTCAAGAGATTAAAAATAGTTTTAACTTGCACATGTTTACAAATTATGTAAATACAGTAAAAATAAAATCTAAAAAATTAGTAGGTATAAGATATAAAAAAATAATCATCAAAATTAATAACAAATTTTTTACAAACTAACTTGTTTTATCTTGATATTTGTTTTTATTTATCATATAATCAAACAAAATTGGGGGGACAATAAAATATAAGCAAAAAAGGATAAAGATATGTCAAAGAAGTTATTAATTACAGAAAAGCCATCAGTTGCAATGGAGTTTGCAAAAGCTTTAAAAATAAATACAAATAGAAAAAATGGATATTTGGAGTCAGAAGAATGGATTATTACATGGTGTGTTGGACATTTAGTAACCATGAGTTATCCAGAAAAATATGATGAAAAGTTAAAATTTTGGAGATTAGATACTCTTCCATTTATTCCTAAAGAATGGAAATACGAAATTATTCCAAATGTTCAAAATCAGTTTGATATTGTTAGTAAATTACTACAAAGAGAAGATGTTGATGTAATCTACAATGCAGGAGACTCAGGAAGAGAAGGAGAATATATACAAAGATTGGTTTTTATGATGGCAAAACCAAATCCAAATGCAAAAATGAAAAGAGTTTGGATAGATTCACAAACAGAGGAAGAAATATTACGAGGAATTAACGAGGCAAAAGATTTATCAGAATATGATAGTTTATCAGATTCAGCATATTTAAGAGCCAAGGAGGACTATTTAATAGGAATTAATTTTTCTAGGTTATTATCTATTATTTATGGAAAAAGGGTTGCTAAAGAAATTAATGAAGATAAAGTATCAATCTCTGTCGGACGTGTAATGACTTGTGTACTAGGCATGGTCGTTCGGAAGAGAAAGAGAAATTAGAAATTTTGTTAAAACTCCATATTATAAAATTATAGGTAATTTTGGAGAAAATGAAAATAATTGTATTAATGCTGAATGGAAAGTTGGCAAAGAATCCAAAATGTTTGAATCAAACAAACTATACAATGATTCAGGCTTTAAATTGGAAAAGGATGCCAAAGAGTTTATAATTTCTTTGAAAGATAAAAAAGCCATAATTGAAGAAGTAAAAAAGTCAAAGCAAAAGGAAAATGCACCATTATTATTTAACTTAGCAGAAGCCCAAAACGAGTGTACAAGAAGATTTAAAATTAAACCTGACGAAACTTTGGAAATAATACAAGATTTATATGAAAAAAAGCTAGTTACGTATCCAAGAACAGATGCAAGAGTTTTATCAACTGCTGTTTCTAAAGTAATTGGAAAAAATTTAAATGGAATTGCAAAAGGATTTAAAAATGATGAAATACAAAGATATATAAAAAAAATGATTGATGAAAAGTACTCTACTAATCTTACAAAAACTAAATATGTAAATGATAGTAAAATAACAGATCATTATGCAATTATTCCAACAGGTCAGGGATATGAAAATTATGAAAAATTACCCAATTTGCATAAAGAAGTATATACAATGATTGTTAAAAGATTTTTAAGTATTTTTTATCCGCCAGCGGAGTATGAAAAATTTTCAATTGTAATTCGGAGTAGATGGAGAAAAATTTTATGCAAATAGTAAAATATGTATAAACCAAGGATACTTAGAGGTTTGGAAAGGCAAAGATACTCAAGATGAAAAAACGAAAGACATATCAAAAAAAGGAAATGAAATTAACGTTAGTTTAGTGAAAGAATTAAAAAAGGGTCAAGAAATCTTAGTAAATAACTTTGAAACAAAGGAATCAGAAACATCTCCACCAACCAGGTATAATTCAGGTTCAATTATCCTAGCAATGGAAAATGCAGGAAAACTAATTGAGGAGGAAGAGTTAAGAGAACAAATTAAAGGAGCAGGAATTGGAACAAGTGCAACAAGAGCAGAGATAATAAAGAAACTTGAAAAAATTAAATACATTCAAATTAATACAAAAACGCAGATAATAACTCCAACTAAAAAGGGAGAAACAATTTATGATGTTGTATATAGTTCTATGCAAGATTTACTTAATCCAAAATTGACAGCAAGTTGGGAAAAAGGTTTGGATATGGTTGCAAAAAAACAAATCAAGTCAAATGAATTTATGGTAAAACTAGAAAGTTATATAAAAGGAAAAATAGACAAGCTAGTTATACATATGTAAGGAGGAAACATGAAAGAGATAAATGATTGGAAAGCACTAATGTATTTAGATGGAAAATATAAAACAGCATTACCATTACCTGGGTGTTATATTTCTGGGAAAATAGATAATGAAGAAGTGCTTATAAAAACAAGTATGATAGATTTTTGCGGATTAATAGTACAAGATATAAATGGAAATAATTATTATCTATATGGTGCAAAACCATCTTATTTAGAAGAGATACTAGAATTAGTTGAATTCTCTAGAGAAAAGAGGACAAATGAAATAGAAAAAACAGGTAGGGAGTAAAATAGTATGAGAAGAACAAAAGATGTGTCAGATTTATATGAAGATGTAAATAGACAAATTAATGAAATGTTAGAAAAAATGTTTGCAGGAAGATTGAAATATAAAATTGATGATTTAGATATGTTCACAAATAGACATATTAATAGAGTAGAAGAGTTAACTATAAAAATATGCAGACAAATTGGATTATCAGATAAAGATACTAAGTTTTGTGGTGTTTGTGCATATTTTCATGATATAGGCAAAATTCTTATGCCACCTAGAATTCTACAAAAGACTACAAGGCTTACAGATAAAGAGTATGAAACCATAAAAAAACATACTATTTTTGGATATGAGATTTGTATGTTAAATGAGAATTTAAGTAAATACGCCAATGCAGCTAAATATCATCATGAAAATGAAGACGGTTCAGGATATCCAGAGGGACTTGCCGGTCAAGAAATACCTATAGAAGCTAGAATTATAAAAGTTGCTGATGTATATGATGCTATAAGTAGTAAAAGACAGTATAAAGGCGAAGTAAATAGAGTAGATACCCTAAAACGTATGAATAGTGAATTAGTAGAAAAAGGAAAGGTAAATAAATTTATTTTTAATGCATTATTAGATGTAATTATAGATGAGATAAGACAAGAAAATACAGTACAAGGAGAAGCAGAGATAAAGGAAATATTAAAACTATGTAGTAATGTTTATACAGTAAAAAAAAATGAAAGTGTAGTTGAAGAAAGATGGGCTTAAAAGTGATAAGCAGTAACTAAATAGTATATTATATAAATGATTATGTGACAAAAAAACATCTTCTGAATAGTTTAAATTTTCTGGTACAATGTATGTAACCACTTACGTAAATGAAACATAATATATAACATATTATAAAAAAGGGGTGGGTATATTGTGAAATCGTACATAATTGAAGGAGGAAAAAGACTAGAGGGCGAAGTTAAAGTATCTGGTTCCAAAAATGCTTCATTGCCAATTATTGCTTCATGTATTTTAAATCAAAATATAACAAAATTATATAATGTTCCAAATATTCATGATACACAAATAACTTTAAAAATTTTAAAGTTCTTGGGTTGTAAGGTTAAGAAAAATAGCAATAAAATAGAAATAAATTCAAAATGTATAAACAAAATAGAAATACCAGAAGAATTAATGAGAGAAATGAGGTCAACAGTCATTCTTGCAGGAGCAATACTTGCAAGGTTTAAAGAAGTAATATTTTCTTATCCAGGGGGGTGTGATATTGGAGCAAGACCAATTGATTTACATCTTAAGGCATTTCAGAAGTTAGGAATACAGGTAGAAGAAGCTTCAGGATTTATTCATTGCAAGACAGAAAAAATTGTTGGAGCAGATATAAATTTAGATTTTCCAAGCGTAGGTGCAACTGAAAACATTATTTTGGCATCTATATATGCAGATGGAATTACAACAATTTCAAATGCAGCGATGGAACCGGAAATTGAAGATTTAGCTAAATGTTTAAACAAAATGGGAGCAAAAATTGAGGGCGCAGGTACCAATTATATAAAAATAACAGGAGTAAAAAAGTTAAAATCAATAAGCTATTCAGTAATGCCAGATAGAATTGAGGCAGGAACGTTGCTTTGTGCAGGAGCAATTACAGGAGGAACAGTAAAATTGTTGAATGTATGCGCAGATAATTTAACTCCAGTAATAGCCAAACTTGAAGAAGCTGGATGCAAAATAGAAGTGTATAATAGGGAAATTTTATTGCAGGCACCAAAAAAACTTAAACCAATTCAGATAAAAACAATGCCATATCCAGGATTTCCTACAGACTTGCAACCAATATTTGGAGGAATGGTTGTTGTAGCAAAAGGAACATCAATTATTGTAGAGAATATTTTTGAAAACAGATATAAATATATGACAGAATTACAAAGAATGGGGGCAAAAATCACGATAGAAGGTAAAATGGCTGTGATAAAAGGAGTAAGAAAATTATCAGGAGCAAGTGTTAATAGTGCAGATTTAAGAGGAGGAGCAGCCTTAGTATTAGCACGGATTAGTAGCTAAAGGAAAAACCTATGTTAACCATATTGAATATATATTAAGAGGATATGAAAATTTAGATAAAAAATTAACAAGTCTAGGAGCAAGTATAAAATTAGAAGAGGTGCAAAATGATTAATAAAAAAAATAAAAAGAAAGTAAATTCAAAATCTAAGTTAGGGGCAGAAAGACAATCTGCTCCTAATAAAAAAAGGCAAGAAACGAAAAGTTTTACATTTGATGATGAAATTATTATTGGAATACCAAGAAAACAAGATATAAATAAAAAAAATCAGACAAAGAAAAACAATAATCTAAAGCCTAAAAAAGTAAAAAAACTTACGCAAAAGCAGATAATGAGAAGAAGAATTATCTTAAAAATAATAAAGTGGACAAGTTTAATTGCAATATTTATAGGTATTATATTATATATATTAATGTCACCTCTTTTTGATGTAAAGAAAATAACTGTAAATACAGATAAAAAATTAAGCAAAGAAGAAATTATTAATCTTTCGGCAATAAATTTAAATCAAAATATTTTCAAATATACAAAAAAACAAATTATAAACAATATAAAAGAAAACGCATATGTAGAAGATGTAACTGTAAAAAGAAATTTACCAGATGAAATACAAATAACAGTAAAAGAAAGAGTTCCTACATATATGATTACATATGGAAATGCTTATGTATATATTAATAACCAGGGCTATATGCTAGAAGTTTCAAGCGAATATAAGAATTTGCCAATTCTAAAAGGAATAAAAACTCAACAGGAGAAAATAGAGATTGGAAAAAGATTATGTAATGAAGATTTACAAAAGCTATCTACAGTAATTAAAATCATGGAATTAGCGCAGAGTAATGAAATATCAGATTTAATTACAGCAATAGATATATCAGATAATTACGATATTAAGCTTATTATGGAAGAAGAAGATAAAACTGTACATTTAGGAGATTGTTCAATGCTTGATGAAAGAATACTTTGGGTAAAAACAATCTTGAAAAAAGAACAAGGAGTACCTGGAGAAATTTTTGTAAATATGAATTTAAATATAGAAAATCCCTTCTTTAGAGAGAGAGTATAAACAGAAGTTTATGGAGGAAAAAGTAAAATATGAATAAGAGGAGAAATGCAATTTTAATTGGGGCAGTATGTTTTATATTAACTCTTGCCATTGCAATTCAGATGAAAACAATAAAAAATTCAAACCTTGTAGTAACAGAAACATCTGAAAATACTGAGTTACAAAATAGTGCAATAAAATGGAAAGAAAGATATGAACAAACTATTTCAGAATTAGAAAAGGCCGAAAAGAGTCTTAATGATATAAGAACCAAAGCAACTGAAAGTAATCCTGAGGCAATAGAAAAACAGGAAAATCTTATAAAAAATAATACTTTACTTGGACAAACAGATGTAAAGGGCCCAGGAGTTATTATTACTTTAACAGATAATGAAGGTACAACAAATGAAACCATAGGAATAACAGAGGATATAAGAGATTACCTAGTTCATGATTCTAATTTAAGAGAAGTAATTAGAAAGTTAAAAACTTCAGGTGCAGAGGCTATATGCGTTAATGATCAAAGAGTTGTTTTCTCTACAGCAATTACTTGCTCTGGAAATGTAATTCGTGTAAATAACCAAAGAATCGGCTCACCATTTGTTATTAAAGCAATTGGCTCACCTGAACTATTATATGGAAATTTAGAACCAGTCATAAAAGAATTAAATGATTCAGGAATTATTGTAAAAATTGAAAAAAAAGATAATATAGAAATTAATAAGTATAATGGAATTATTAATCAAACTTATACCAAAAGTACAGAGTAGAGGTGAGTTTTTTGAAAAAAGAAAAAATAACAATATGTGTTACAATATTTATCATGTGTGTTATGCTGTGTAGCATTATATTTATGCAATTTAAAACAGCAAAGCAAACGAGTTTAACAGATATAGAAAATATGAATGAAGAAGAATTAAAAAAAGAAGTTATTAGCTGGCAAAATAAGTATAATCAAATTAATGCGCAACTATCTGAGACAAATGAAAAAATAGAAAAATATGAAGAAAGTTCTTATAATGATAAGGAGAGTTATACTCTTTTAAATGAAGAAAAAGAGCAAACTGAATTGTTATCTCGGAAAAACAAATGTTGAAGGTGAGGGAATTGTAATTGTTCTAGAAGATAATGAATATGGGCAAATTACAGCAAAACAATTATTAAATTTGGTAAATGAATTAAAATATGCAGGAGCGGAAGCAATTTCAATTAATGAAAATAGAATTGTAAATTTAACAGATATAGTATATGTAAATTATGTTATTATGATAGAAAAGGAAAAGATAGCTTCTCCATATGTAGTTAAAGCAATTGGAAATCAAACTTATTTATCAAGTACGTTAAATGCAAAAGGTGGACTATTGTCTACATACAAAGAAACCGGAATAAACATAAAAATGGAAGAACAAAAAAAGATTCAAATACCAAAATATGAAGGCGAAATAAATCTTAAATATGGATCAAAGTAGTGATAATTTGAAATGAAAAGGTAGGAAGATTATGAGTATAAAGGTTAACAAAAAAATAGCTATAACATTTGCTATGATATGCTTATTACTTACATTCTGTATAGTACTTCAAGTAAGAACAATAGAAGATGCAAGTTCTCCAATTGCAAAACTTGCACAAGATGATGAATTGAGAGATGAAGTACTAAAATGGAAAGAAAAGTATGATATTTGTGCAGCTCAACTTAAAAGGTCAGACAAGAAGTTAGATAAGTTAAGAAAAAAAGCAGCACAAAGCGATTCAGAAGCACAAAATATGCAAGAGGAGATAAAAAATAATAATGATTTTTTAGGAAAAACAGATGTAACAGGACCAGGAATTGTTATAACAATCAAAGCATCAAGTATTGATAATCAACTTAAAGAAGACTTAGACTCTATTATAAATGAATTAAAAAATGCAGGAGCTGAAAGTTTTGAAATAAATGAACAAAGAATCATTTTTAATTCTGTAATTACATGTAAAGAAAATACTATAGAAGTTAATGGAACTTCTATACAATCACCTTTTATTATTCAAGCTATAGGAGATTCAAAAATGATTTATAATGCATTAATGAGACCAGGCGGATATATTGAGCTTTTAAATAAAAGAGTAGATAAAGTGCAAGTTACAAAAGCAAATAGAATTACTATAAAAAAGACAGATGCAAAATTTAGTACAAAATATATGAAAACAGTTACATAGTAAGGAGGAAGAGACTTGAAAAAGGAGAAAGTCACAATTTATATAACAATTATAATATTATGTATGATATTAATTAGTGTTATTTTTATGAGATTTAAAGCAGTTGAAAAAGCTGATTTAGAAAAGCAATCCACCTTGATAGAAACTGAACTAAGGCAAGAAATTATTGCTTTTAAAGAAAAATATAATGATGCTTCAAAACAACTAGAAGATGTAAAAGATAAAATAAAAGAATATGAAAATCAAGTAGATTCAAATGCAGATGCTGTGGAAATTGTTTCAAATGAATTAAAACAAACTACACAGTTATTAGGAAAAACAAATGTAAAGGGTGACGGTATAGTTGTTACATTAGAAGATAATAGTCAAGAGAAAATTGTAGAAAGCGATTTATCTGAGATTACAAATGAGCTGAAATATGCGGGAGCAGAGGCAATTTCGATTAATGGAATAAGACTTACTCCATTGATGGATGTAACTAGCACATCGAACAATATTATTTTATTAAATGGGCAAAAGATATCTTCGCCATATGTTGTAAAAGCAATACGGAGACCAAAAATATTTATATAGTACATTAACTGCAAAAAACGGTTTTATAGACTACTATACAAATACGTTTGGGTTAACTATTAAAATAGAAAAACAAAAAAATATTGAAATGGAAAAATCAGATGCAGATTTACAATTGAAATATATAAAAGAAGAAAAAAAAGGAGAGGATTAGAATGATTTTTATAGCAATAATAATTGGATGTGTATTGGGAGCAATTATTGGAATTTATGCTCCTGTAATTCCATACACTTATTCGGGCTATTTAGCAATTGCTATTTTAGCTGCTTTAGATACTGTATTTGGAGGAATAAATTCGATAATAAATAAAAATTTTAATATGAAGATTTTTGTATCAGGTTTTTTTGGAAACGCAATTTTAGCAATGCTTCTTACTTATTTAGGAGAAAAACTAAATGTAGATATATATCTTGCTGCAATTTTTGTATTTGTTGGAAGAATGTTTAATAATTTAGGATTTATACGTAGATATTATATAGAAAAATGGGCTAAAAATAAAGAAATTAAAAAAAGTAAATAAAAAACTATTGATAAAGTTAAAAAAATGTGCTAAAAATATATAGACGAAATAAGAAAAAATGTCATTTTTACACAAAATTCGACATTGTTACAGTATTGTTACAAAAATGTTACAAAAATATAACAAAACTATTGACATTTTTTGTGAAATATAATATTCTTATCTAGGAATAAATGCGGAAAAAAATGGAGGAGTTAACTTTGGCTATAGGTGATATAATCGTAGGTATAGATATTGGCACATCTAAAGTTAGTCTTGTAGTAGGAGAAGTTAATAATTTTAATCAAATTGAAATAATTTGTAGTGCTAGTCACAAATGTAATGGAGTAAAAAAAGGTAAAATTGTAAATGAAGAAGAAATCGCAGAAGCAATCGAATCTGTTGTTAGAGATGCAGAAATAGACTCTAAGTTAAAAATCAATTCTTCATATGTAACGATACCTGGTAAATATGTTACTATTGTTCAAAATAGTATTGTAAAAGAAGCAAAAGACCGTTACTCTGGAATTTCACTAAAAGATGTTTCTTCTGCTTTAATGCAAGTTAAAGATATAGATGTACCTGAAGGAAAAACAATTATAGATATAGTTGCAGATAAATTTATATTAGATGATGGAAAAATTGTGACAGATCCAATTGGAAACTTAAGTGCAAGCTTTACATTAAATGCACAAATTATTTTAGCTGAGAAGAGTTATATAAGACAACTTTCATCTATCTTTAGAAAAGCAAATATGGAGATAGATGGATTAGTACCAGAATCTCTTGCACAAAGAAATTTAATATTAGATACAAACGAACTAAATGATAATATAATGATTTTAGATATAGGAGCAGGAAATACAGACATAGGAGTATTTAACGGCTCAGAATTTGTTTATACAAATACAATACCATTAGGTGGAGATAATATAACAAATGATATTGCTTTAGTATTAAATATCTCTATAGATGAAGCAGATAAATTAAAAAGACAATATGGTCTTGCAATGAGATCTTTTATAGACAATGATAATGAAATTGTTTTAAATACTTGCAAAGATGAAACAAGAAGTAAAATAATAAAAAGCTCAGAATTAATTGAAATAATTGAAGCAAGAATTGAAGAAATATTTTCATTAGTAAATAAAGATATTACAAACCAAGGAGTAAAAGCTGAAATTAATAATGTAATTTTAACAGGACAAGGAATCAGTAATATCAATAAAAGCGATGTGGCAGGAAAAATTATTTTAAATATACCAGTCAAGATTTCAACAGGAAGACTAATTAGTACTATTAGACCTAACTATAGAACTGCATATGCACTTGTTAGATATGTTTCATCAAGACCTTTTGCAAAGAATGTTTCAAGCAGTATAGATAGTGGTACAGAACAAAACATTTTAAAAACAATACTGGAGAAAATAAAGGATTTTTTCTATTCATAAACACAAAAGAAATTAAGAGATTTAAAAATTAAGAAAGTATAGATTAGGAGGAAGAATGGTATGATAGTAGATAGCGTAGAAGAAAGCGGAATCATGATAGATGGAACTGCTACAATTAAAGTAATTGGTGTTGGTGGCGGTGGAACAAACGCTGTTAACCGAATGGTTGATTCTGGAATAAGAGGAGTTGAATTTGTAGCAGTAAATACAGATAGACAAGCCTTATTGCTATCAAAAGCAGCATCAAAGATCCAAATAGGAGAAAAAATCACAAGAGGTTTAGGAGCAGGTGCAAATCCAGATATAGGAGCACAAGCGGCAGAAGAAAGCAAAGCAGAAATAACAGAAGCACTTCGTGGTGCAGACATGGTATTTGTTACAGCTGGAATGGGCGGTGGAACAGGTACTGGAGCAGCTCCAATAGTTGCAGCTTGCGCAAAAGAAATGGGAATTTTAACAATCGGTGTTGTTACAAAGCCATTTACTTTTGAAGGTAAAAAAAGATTAGCACAAGCAGATCGTGGAATTGAAAGCCTAAAAGGAAAAGTTGATACATTAGTTGTTATTCCAAACGACAAATTATTACAAATGATTGATCGCAAAACATCAATTGTAGAAGCATTTAAAATGGCAGATGATGTATTAAGACAAGGTGTACAAGGTATATCAGACTTAATTGCTGTTCCTGGTCTTGTAAACTTAGACTTTGCAGATGTAAAAACAATTATGCTTAATACTGGTATGGCACACATGGGTGTTGGTAGAGCATCAGGAGAAAATAGAGCAGAAGATGCAGCAAAACAAGCAATTCAAAGTCCATTACTAGAAACATCAATAGAAGGAGCAAGAGGAGTAATTATTAACATTACTGGTGGACCAAACTTAGGATTACATGAAGTTAATACAGCAGCTGAACTTGTTCAAAGAAGTGTTGACTCAGAAGCAAATATCATTTTCGGTGCTGTTATTGATGAAAGCTTAGATGAAGATATAATGATAACTGTTATAGCAACTGGATTTGAAAAAGATCCAAAGATGGGAGCTAATGTTCCAGTTGGAGAGATAGTAAGCAAAGCTTGGGATAAAAAGATAAACTCTATTCCAACTACTCCAGATTCATCAAGCTCTTCAAACGATTTAGACATACCTTCTTTCTTGAGAAAAAACAAAGGTATGAATAAGAATATGTAACTTATAAATAAGAAAACGGAGATATTATTAAGTGAACTCAAATTATTAGACAAAAAAGTTTAATAAGGCGGGTTCATTTTTATTATACAATTATTAATTAGCAAGAATTAGTTTATAAGAAAAATTTAGCAAAAATGTGAAAAAATGTTGAAAAAATTGTATTTGTATGGAATAATAGTAATATTAAAAAGTATACTACATTATTGTATATTATAGATTTACATGAAGAAAATAATAAGTATAATAAATAATAAAACAAGCAAAAGATGAGTTATACAGAAAGGAAAAAAGTATGAAAAGAATTGAAAAGATTATAATAATTAATATTATATTTGTTATATTAGGCATAGTAATTTTACCTATAACAATTAATTTAATGGGCGTTTTAAACATAAAATACAGTACAATTTATAAATTTTTATCAAGCATAACAGATTCTATAATAGTAAAAGCTTCAGACGTTGACTATGGGTATTCAGGAAATTTGTATATATCGAATGAAAATTATTGGTCATCAACAGAAGATGTTGCTGTATATGTTTATTCTAAGTCGGGTAAAGGAGGTTTTTTAGAATATTCATTGAATGACTCGAATTTTGTTGAATTTGAATATGGAACATCTTATTCAGAAAGTACAAAATATTTTGAATTAAAAACAACAATTAATACAATTGTGGTAAGAGATAGGGATACAAAAAATATATATTTAAAAGGAATAATAATTAATAATGATAAAGGTTGTTTAACATTACAAAATGCAGTAGTAGGACATGATAAAGGAAATGAAATTTATAAATTGAGATATAATAATATAGAAGATAATGAGTATTCAATTGATGATGGAACTACTTTTAATGATGTGCCAAACTATAAAGTTTCAGGTAAAATTAATATAGAGGATTTATTTAATAATAAAATAATAATTAGAAATAAAAATACTAAAGAGATAATATATAAATCTCCAGAATTAGGAGAAATAGAGGAAAGCATAACTTACGAGAATGGACAAACTAAAGTAAATTTTGCTGTAAACGGAGATGCTAAAGATAAAACTAGTTACACATATATACTTAATGGAGAAGAATTTACAGGAAATAGTGTAACTTTAAAAGAAGATGCTACTTTAAAATTAAAGGCACATACAGATAAGGAATTTACAGATCAAACAATTGAAAAAGATATAAATGTAAAAGTTATAAAAACAGAAAAGCCAACAATAAAAATAGATGAAGAAGATAATTTAATATTAACACAAGGTGCAATAGAAAATGATGAGCTTGCAAACATTTATTACAGTATAGATAATGAAACAGAAAAAACATATACTGGCAAAGTCAAACTAGAAGTAGGAACACATAAGATAAAAGCTTATCAAATAACTAAAAATCATCAAATTAAGAGTTTAGATGAAACAAAAGAAGTGATAATAAAAGAACCTGTAAAAACAGAAAAGCCCACTATACAAATGGATAAAGAAAACAATTTAATACTAACGCAAGGCAAAATAGAAAATGATGAGCTTGCAGATATTTATTATAGCGTAAATGATGGAGAATATAAAAAGTATACTGGTAAGGTTAAATTTGAAGTTGGAATATATAAGATAAAAACTTATCAAGTAACAAAAAAATATCAAATAAAAAGTGACATAGCAGAGGCAGAAGTTACTGTAAAAGATAATAAAGAACCAGAAGTAAAACCAAATGAAGATAAAAATCCATCAAATAATAATGATAACAACAAAGATTTATCAAACGATGAACAAAATAATAATACAAACAGTAACAAAGAAAACAAAAATACTGAAATAGAAAAACAGAAAGTAAATGAAAACAAAAATATTCCAAAAACCGGCGATATGATAATGATATATGTAGTAGTACTTTTTGTAATAATAACATTAAATATAGTAATAAATAGAAAAAGAAAAAATAAATAGAGTGTAAAATGTGTAATAAAAGAGAAATAATCTAATTTTGTAGATTATTTCTTTTTTTCGGCACTAAGATTTGACAGTATTTTAGAATAAAAAGAGTTAGAATAATTTTGCAACAGACGAAAATGCTATAGTAATAAAGGAGATAGTAAAAATTGACAATCTATTTAGATATTGTTTTTTTTGAAAACTTATGTATGAACTACATAATTCTTTTTGCAACAGGATACATATTAAAAATAAAAATGAAACATATTAGAATAATCTTTTCAAGTATTTTAGGAAGTGGATATGCTGTTTTAATTTACATTCAAGATGCTATATTTTATTCGAATATAGTAATTAAAATACTACTTTCAATAGTTATGATTTTAACAGCATTTTATCCTAAAAAAATAAAGTTGTTTTTTAAAGAACTTGTTTTGTTTTATCTAGTATCTTTTGTGTTTGGAGGTTGTGCTTTTGCACTTTTATATTTTGTTAAACCACAGAATATATTAATGAGAAATGGGGTCTATGTTGGAAAATACCCAATACAAATTGCATTATTGGGGGGAATTGTAGGCTTTGTAATGGTAGAAGTGGCTTTTAGATTAGTAAAAAACAAAATGACCAAAAAAGATATGTTTGCAGATTTATATTTGTATTCAAATGAAACAGAAGTTAAAGTAAAGGCCTTAGTTGATTCTGGGAATATGCTAAAAGACCCAATTTCTGGAATGCCTGTTATTGTAGTTGAAAAAGAAGAGCTTTATAAAATATTTTCAAAAAAAATATTGGACAATACAGAAAACATAATAAATGGCGAATTTTCGAATGAATTATTTCAAAATGAAGCAGATGTAATTTCAAAATTTAGAATGATACCATTTACATCACTTGGAAAGCAAAATGGATTGTTACTTGGAATTAAAACAGATAAAGTTAAAATCTGTTTTGCAGAAACGGAAGAAGTTGTTACAGGAGTTATTATAGGGATATATGATAAAACACTTACAAAAAATGGAGAATATAAAGCATTAGTAGGACTAGACATTACAGAGAGGAGGGCACAAGATGAATTTACTTCAAATATTAAAATCGAGTATTAATACTTTATATGTAAAGTACATAGGCAAAGATGAAGTTGAAACCATGCCAATTTATTATATAGGTGGAAGTCAAAGTTTACCACCACCATTAACTAAAGAAGAAGAAGATGAAGTACTTGGAAAATTATCAAATGGAGATGAAAGTGTAAGACAAATATTAGTAGAAAGAAATTTAAGACTAGTCGTATATATTGCAAAGAAATTTGAAAATACAGGTATTGGCATAGAAGATCTAATATCAATTGGAACAATAGGACTTATGAAAGCAATTAATACATTTAATACTGAAAAAAATATTAAACTTGCTACATATGCATCTCGTTGTATAGAAAACGAGATATTAATGTATTTAAGGAGAAGTAATAAAATCAAAGGAGAAATATCGATTGATGAACCGCTTAATCAGGATGGAGATGGTAATGAGCTGTTGCTATCTGATATTCTAGGCACAGAAGCAGATGTAACTTCTAGGAGAATAGAAGATGAAGTAGATAGAGCATTATTAAAGTCATCTATAGAGAAATTAAGTAATCGCGAGAGAAATATTATGGAGCTTAGATTTGGTTTCATTAGTGGAAATGAAAAAACACAAAAAGAAGTGGCAGATATGCTTCGGCATATCACAAAGCTATATTTCAAGATTGGAAAAAAAGATTATTGGTAAAATGAAAAAAGATATTATGAGCAAAACTGGATGATATGAATAAAAAGCCTCATTTTGGAAATAATGTGAATAATGTTATTTTTAAAGGAGGTTTTTTATTTGATAAAGAAAGTAGAGATTGCTTCTGTTAATACAGCAAAACTACCTGTACTATCAAATAAAGAAAAAAATGAACTATTAATTAAGATAAAGGATGGAGATAAAGAAGCAAGAGATGAATTTATAAATGGAAATTTAAGATTAGTGCTAAGTGTTATAAAAAGGTTTTATGGTAGAGGAGAGAACTTAGATGACTTATTTCAAGTTGGGTGCGTTGGACTTATAAAAGCAATGGATAATTTTGATTTAAGTCAAAATGTACAATTTAGCACATATGCTGTTCCAATGATAATTGGAGAAATAAGAAGGTATTTAAGAGATAATAACCCAATAAGAGTAAGTCGTTCAATACGAGATCTGGCGTATAGAGCATTAAGTGTAAAAGAAAAAATATTAAAAGAGACACGGAAAAGAGCCGACCATAGAAGAAATTTCAAAAGAATTAGGTGTAGAAAAAGAAGAACTAGCATTTAGCTTAGATGCAATACAAGAACCAATATCGTTGCAAGAACCAGTTTATGGCGATGGAAGTGAAAATCTATATATCATGGATCAAGTCAAAGATAAGAAAAATACAGATGAATATTGGGCGGAAAGTATAACAGTATCTGAAGCAATAAAGAAATTAAGTGTAAAAGAAAAAATGATTATGACTAAACGATTTTTTGAAGGAAGAACTCAAATGGAAGTTGCGGAGGAAATCGGAATTTCACAAGCACAGGTTTCAAGATTAGAAAAAAGTGCAATTAGCCACATAAAAAGAATTTATAAATAAAGTTGCTAAAATAATAGCAACTTTTTTATAGTAAATAATATACTATAATAGAGCAAAAAAGAAAGGGGATAATTCATGGGGCAAAAGGGACTAGATTTTAAACATAAAGAAGTAATAAATATAAGTGACGGAAGAAGAATGGGATATGTTCAAGATGTTTGTGCTGATTTAGAAACTGGAAAGATAACATCTATAATTGTTCCAGGAAGCAACAAGCTCCTAAATATGTTTTCTGGAAATAACGATATAGTGATTCAATGGCAAGATATAAAATGTATAGGAGATGATGTTATTTTAGTGGAAATATAGTGTAATATTAATACTAATTATCTTTTATAAAAAGGCAATTCTAAAGATATTAAAAGGAGTGACGAAATTGGATAAAATTTCTGTAAAATTTCTATAAAAAAAGCTTGCTTTTTAAATTATAATATGATAAGATAAAAAGCGTAGCAAGAAGATAAAACAACATCTTAAAAAAAGTTAAAAATATTTTAAAAAAAGTGTTGACATTATATCTTCAATATGTTATTATAATCGAGTACGAAACAACAGAAAAAAAGAATATATTTTTTATATATAAATTAGTATAATTTAAGCAACTATTTGAAAAATAACAGTAATTACTAGTTTATTATTTTACACTCAAAAATCGACAAAAAAACTTAAAAAAATCAAAAAAATATATTGACAAAACATTTTAAAAGTAGTACAATAAAAAAGTCGTAACAAAGAATAATGAAACGACGAAAAAGTACATTGAAAAGTAAACAATAAACCTTTAGAGAAACCAAAAGCGGTAGTAATTGTACTACCAAAAAACGAAAAAATAAATGAGCTAAAACTCAAGTGAAGATTTATACTAGTTTCGAAAGAAACGAAAATATAAATACCAAAAACAAGAGAGTTTGATCCTGGCTCAGGATAAACGCTGGCGGCGCACATAAGACATGCAAGTCGAACGAACTTAATTTTAATGTTTACATTAAAAAGCGGTTAGTGGCGGACTGGTGAGTAACGCGTAAGCAATCTGCCTATTAGAGGGGAATAACAGTGAGAAATCACTGCTAATACCGCATATGCCATAAGAACCACATGGTTCTAGTGGGAAAGGAGTAATCCACTAATAGATGAGCTTGCGTCTGATTAGCTAGTTGGTGGGGTAATGGCCTACCAAGGCAACGATCAGTAGCCGAACTGAGAGGTTGATCGGCCACATTGGGACTGAGATACGGCCCAGACTCCTACGGGAGGCAGCAGTCGGGAATATTGCGCAATGGAGGAAACTCTGACGCAGTGACGCCGCGTATAGGAAGAAGGTTTTCGGATTGTAAACTATTGTCGTTAGGGAAGATAAAAGACAGTACCTAAGGAGGAAGCTCCGGCTAACTACGTGCCAGCAGCCGCGGTAATACGTAGGGAGCAAGCGTTATCCGGATTTATTGGGTGTAAAGGGTGCGTAGACGGGAAATTAAGTTAGTTGTGAAATCCCTCGGCTCAACTGAGGAACTGCAACTAAAACTGGTTTTCTTGAGTGCAGGAGAGGTAAGTGGAATTCCTAGTGTAGCGGTGAAATGCGTAGATATTAGGAGGAACACCAGTGGCGAAGGCGACTTACTGGACTGTAACTGACGTTGAGGCACGAAAGTGTGGGGAGCAAACAGGATTAGATACCCTGGTAGTCCACACCGTAAACGATGGATACTAGGTGTAGGGTGTATTAAGCATTCTGTGCCGTCGCAAACGCAGTAAGTATCCCACCTGGGGAGTACGGCCGCAAGGTTGAAACTCAAAGGAATTGACGGGGGCCCG
>OGPS01000058.1_pt1 | contig 111975 bp, 85 predicted proteins | sample 1552931 | NCBI WGS metagenome assembly OGPS01 (sample SAMEA2580252, study PRJEB22360) | human gut metagenome | biome: human gut; feature: human-associated habitat; material: faeces | place: Denmark | collected 2008/2010 | reverse complement strand
TAGAGCAACTGACTCTTAATCAGTGGGTCCAGGGTTCGAATCCCTGAGGGTGTACCGAAGCCGTGAGGCAAAATGAGGAAAAGCTCTGAAAATCAATTGGTTTTCAGAGCTTTTTTATTTCCTCTACTCCATTTCTGCATCAGTACCTGAAATACCTAAAAATAATGAGCTGCCTCTCTTCTATTACCTAATTTTGGCGATTGACACAGTTTGCCAATGAGGATACCTTTGCGCCTGAAATCATCAGGATATGAAAACAATCGTTTTAGCCTTTTTCGCAAGTGCCAGTCTGGCTGCCTGGGGGCAGTCGTATAAGGTAACAGGGACCGTACTCGATGCCAAATCGAAAGTGCCGGTGGAGTTTGCGACTTTGTGGATTGAAGGAAGTGGTATCGGTACCATGACCGATTCGCAAGGAAAGTTCGTCATTCAGCATCTGGCAGAAGGAAAGCATGAGGTGCTGGTGCGTTGTCTGGGCTATTCTGAATATAAATTACAGCTAGACGTCAGGAAGGATAAGGAGAACATCGTGGTATATCTTTCCGAACAGACTTTGGCCCTGAATGAGGTAACTGTTACGGCAGAAAGAAAAACCGCAGATGCTACTACGGCATACACGCTGGGCCGTACAGCACTGGACCATTTGCAGAGTGTCAGCGTGTCTGATGCATTAAGTCTTTTGCCCGGAGAACAGACCAGCAAGTTCAAGAGTCTGACTTCTTCCACTCAGGTAATCACGTTGAGAGGAGAAAGCACTGAAATGGGGAATCCTGATTTTGGAACCGTAGTTGAGATGGACGGGGTGCGTCTGTCGGGTAATGCTACGGCTGTTTCTACCTCTGGGACGGATACCCGTAACATTGGCAACAGTAATGTAGAACGGATTGAAGTCATCACCGGTGTACCTTCTGTGGAATATGGTGACCTGACCAACGGAGTGGTAAAAATTGTGACACGCAAAGGAAAAAGCCCGCTGACTGTCGATGTGGCTGTGCGTCCTAATACCCAGTCGTATGCCGTAAGTAAAGGAGTGGAACTGGGGGTAAAAGCTGGCGTACTGAACCTGTCCTATGAACGGGTTCGTTCTGTGTCCGACATTGCATCGCCCTACATCTCGTATGTACGCAATGCCTTTGGCGTGAGATACTCTAACCGTTTGCATACAAAGACCGGAAAAACCTTGTCTGTCGATTTCAGTCTGAACGGTAATGTGGGAGGCAATAATACCGAGGCCGATCCAGATGCCTTTAAGGAGACTTATACCAAGAGTCGGGACAATGCGTTATGGAGCAGTCTCTCGTTTAACTATATGCTGAATTCGCCCTGGTTATCTAATTTGCGTGGAGGGGTGACCTTCTCGTACGCCGACAAGCGGGTGCAAGAAAAGAAAAACCAGTCGGCTTCGTCCGTTCAGCCTGCGCTGCATACTACGGAAGAAGGATTCCAAATATGAAGAGAATCCCTCCTCACCTATTATTTTGTTGCCCACCGGCTACTGGTACGTGACCTCATTCAACGACAGCCGTCCCATAAATTACACAGCCTACCTGAAAGCGCGCTGGAGCCATAAAATCGGGAGCATAACCAGCAACCTGCTGGCAGGAGCAGATATAAAAGGAGAAGGCAACTTGGGTAAGGGAACATATTATGAAGACATGTCGGTAGCTCCCACCTGGAGGGAATATCGTTACGATGAGTTGCCTTTCATGCACAATTTGGCTGCGTATGCAGAAGAAGAGATAACCCTGCCTTTCCGTCATTCGCAGCTGCTCCTTAAAGGAGGACTCCGAAGTGACATGACTTTCATCCTGGGCACAGTGTATGGCACCGTATCCAGTCTGTCTCCCCGTTTCAGTGCCAAGTATTCATTTGGCGAAAAAGAGCATGGTTTCTTTCGAGGGGCGACCCTTCGTGCCGGATGGGGAAAGGCGGTGAAACTTCCTTCGTTCGAGATGTTGTATCCTCGGGAAACGTATGTAGACCGCCTGACTTTTGCTCCTGGAGCAATGGCTGACGGAACGACTTATTATGCTTATCACACCCATCCTGTGCTTCCTGTCTATAATCCGGAGTTGCAATGGCAGTACAGCCTTATGCGGGAAGCCGGAATGGACATTCGTCTGAAGGGAGTACGGATTTCGTTGTCGTTCTTCTACAACACCCTGTCACAGCCTTATACCAGTACGCGTATCTATACTCCGTTTGATTATAAACTGACCGACCAGAGCGCGCTCAATAATTGCCTGATACCTTCGGCCGACAGGGTGTATCGCATTGACCGTACAACAGGAGTCGTGACCGTGTCCGACAAGAACGGGATACTTCCCTCTCAGACGCTTGCCTATAAGGAAATTCATGATTTCCAGTCGGCCGTCATAAATGTGAACGGTTCTTCCTCTTCACGGATGGGACTGGAATGGGTGCTTGATTTCGACCGGATAAAGGCAATCAATACTTCCATCCGTATAGACGGGAAATATTATCGCTACAAAGGAATTGACGAAGTAATGGTACCGTCTACCAGCAGCCTGACCGATACGGACGGACAGCCTTATAAATACATCGGTTATTATGTGGGAGGCAATGGCAACTATAACGGATTCACGACGCAGCGACTGAATACCAATCTGACGCTGGTGACGCACGTGCCGAAAATCAGAATGATTTTCTCTCTGCGGTTTGAGGGCACTCTTTTGAACACACGTCAGAACCTGAGTGAATATAGCGGTGGAACCCGGAGCTATGCGCTCGACTCGCAGAGTGATTATCTTCCCTCGTTCGCCCAGACGGATATTTATAACGGAGCCAGTTACGTGGCTACGTATCCGCTGTATTATGTATCGAGAGAAGATATGGAAACCCGTATACCGTTCATGGAAAAGTTCCTGTGGGCTGCCGAGCATGACAAGGAGTTGTATAACGAACTCAGTAAACTGGTGGTAAAAAGCACTACCGGCTATATGTTCAGGAAGCAGGGATATTCCCCCTATTTCTCGGCCAACCTGAACGTATCGAAAGAAATCGGGAAGTACCTGACGGTGTCATTTTTTGCCAATAATTTCTTCTACAGTTTGCAGAAGATAAAGAACTGGCAGACGGGTAATGAGGGAAGTCTGTTTGCTTCTTCACTGGTCACTCCTTTTAACTATGGCATATCATTTAAATTAAAACTATAAACACGTATGAGTATGATGAAAAAGATGTTATCTGCGTGCTGCGCCTTAATTCTGATACTGGCTTTCAGCGCGTGCAAAGAGAAAGAAAACGGTGGCTATCAGGTGAGCAGTGTAAGCATTCGGCTGGTGTATCCCGAGGGAAGCGGATTTGAACCTGTGGAGGGAGTCAGCGTAACTTTGAAGAATACGTCGGGCAGTACCACCTTCAGTCAGTCGACCAATGCGGAAGGAGTGGCTGTTTTTGAAGTGCCGCAAGGTATCTATGAAGCTTTGGCTTCCGAAAAACGGATAGCCGATGCCAAAGTGTATCTTTTCAATGGATTGAATACATCGGTCAATGTGACTCAGGAAACGATAGAGGCTACCATCAAACTGGAAATGTCTTCAGGAGGTTCCGTACTGATTAAGGAACTGTATGTAGGAGGCTGTCCGAAAGACGATGGTTCGGGTACGTTTGCCATGGACCAGTATGTCGTGCTGTATAACAATTCTTCGGAAACACTCGACATCAGCGACTTTGCACTGGGTATGGTAAATCCTTACAATCCTCATGCGTCGAATAAGGACTATGTGAACGGTGAACTCTTTTATGCAGCAGAAGGATGGATACCGGCCGGAACGGCTGTCTGGTATTTCGACAAGCAGGTACAGCTGGAAGCCGGAAAAGAACTGGTGATTGCACTGAATGGGGCCATTGACCACACACAGACCTATTCTCAGTCCGTAAATCTGGCCAACAGTACCTATTACTGTCTGTATGACATTGAGGACTTCAACAATGCCAAATACTATCCGTCGCCTTCCGAACTTATTTCTACCGACCATTACTTGAAGGCTTACAAATATGGTTTGGGTAATGCATGGCCTGTCAGCCAGTTTGGTCCGGCATTCTTCGTATTCCGCCCGGAAGGTACTACCCTACAAGCTTTTGTAGACGATGCATCCACCACCAACCTTTATGGAGGAAGTGCCAGTCAGCCGCGTAAGAAAGTGCCGGCAGAGTGGGTGGTAGACGGTATTGAAGTATTCGTGCAGGGAGCCGACGGCAACCAGAAGCGCCTTCTTCCCTCGGTAGATGCAGGCTATGTAGAACTTACTCGCGGTATGGGATATACCTTGTATCGCAACGTGGATAAAGAGGCTACGGAAGCACTTGCGGAGAATGAAGGAAAGCTGGTCTATAACTATTCGCTCGGTGTAGGAAATTCAACCGATGCCAGCGGGATAGATGCCGAGGCATCCTTGAAAAACGGAGCCAGAATTATTTTTCAGGATACAAACAATTCGACAGCTGACTTCCATCAGCGGAGCAAATCTTCTTTGAGAAACTAAACATGAAGCATTATCGTATCGCTTGCTTTTTTCTTGTACTTGTGGCGGGAGGCAGGTCCTGGGGAAGTGTTCCCTCAGGGGCCTCCTCTCCTCTTCGTACGGACTTTCAGGAAACCTTGTGGAGGTATGCGGCTTCTGCCGGAAGCAATCCTTCTTTTCTGTCGGGGATGGAGTGCGGACGCATCTCTTATCTTCAGGCGGAAGGCAGTTACGGAAGCGGAAAACTGGTGAATTATTATCAGTCGGATAGCCGGCTGGGCGGATTGGTCTCAACCGAATCCTACTGGCGGCTGAACTCGCGGCTGGTATTAGGAGGTGCCATGGCATACGGCACGGAAAAAGGCAAGCACATGTCGGGTTCGGCTTTTCTGCATCCGGAAGAAACACCTTTTGACATTGTGGAGATGGACGACTCGGGAGCCGGCACGAAACGGCATGAATGGTACATGCTCAGAGGGGAAGCGGGCTATCTCCTTACCCCTCGCCTTTCTTGGGGAGGGCAACTGGAATACCGTACGGAAAACTACGCCAAGTTCAAGGACTTGCGGCATCAGAATTCCCTGATGAACCTGTATTTGTCGACGGGTTTCTCGTATGAACTTTTTTCCGGATGGCAAGTCGGACTTTCTTACGGGTATTTGCGCAACGTGGAAACGGTAGGCTTCGGCATCTATGGAACGACCGACCGTCAATACACTTCTCTCATCAGTTTTGGAGGTTTCTACGGGCGCAGTGAGGTGTTTGGTGAAAGTGGATATACCTCGAACACGACGCCCTTGTTTACCCAAACGCATGAAGTAGCCTTTCAGGGACAGTATCATCGCGGAGACCTGCACTGGTTTCAGGAGGTATTCATCCGAAAGACTTCCGGACGCTTTGGAAGCGGTTCTTCGACTTCCATCACCTACTCTACTCATACAGGGAGTGAGGTGGGTTACCGTGCAAAGCTTACTTGGCAGCAGTCCCGACTTTTTCAGGCGATGGAACTGGGCATCGCATTGAAATCACTGGAGAACAGGGAAAATTCTTATAAGGAGAGTACGGACGAACTGGGCGTATCGCAGATTGTCTATTACGGTAGCAATGAAGTGATGAGCAGGGAACAGCTGCGTGCCTGGCTGGCGTATCAACTTCTTTCAGGAGGTAAAGAGAGCCGTTCAGACTGGTCGGCCGAAGTACGGATGGACTATCGTTCCCGCTCTGTGACGGCATCGCAATATCCGTTTTTTCGAAAGCAGAATCTGCACGTTACGGGGATATGGCTTCAGGGTACTAGAAATTGGTATAAAGGTCGGCAGGTATGGACTGCTTCCGCCGGACTGGGCTTGCAAGGCGGATGGGGCTGTATGAAGGAAGACGGACAATATGCCAGTGTATCGGAGGACCAGCAACGTCCGGCAGAAAGAGCAGACTTACTGGTGGAAGAATACGACTATCAGACAGCTGTCCGGCTGGTGCCGTATGCGGCCGTGGGGTATGAAAGAGAAATTACTCCTGCCCTGTCCGGTTATGTCCGGTGTGAGGTGACCTATGCCAGAGCTTTTACGACCACAATGGAGGGAAAGGATTTCGTGCAACCCGTCATCAAGGTGGGGGTAAAATTTTAAGAACTAATCATTTAATTGTTCTACAATGAGTAAAATAATAGAGTGTGAAAATATTACGCATTATTACGGAAACCGCTTGATTTACGAAAATCTCAGTTTCGACGTGGAGCAGGGAAAGGTACTGGGGCTGTTGGGAAAGAACGGCACCGGGAAAACCACCATTATCAATATCCTCAACGGTTACCTGAAGCCTCGTTCGGGCGTATGCAGGCTGTTTGGTGAAGAGATGGAACACCTCTCTCCGCTTACCAAATCGAAGGTGGGACTGTTATTGGAAGGGCATGTGCAACATGCCTACTTCACGGTTTCGCAGATAGAGAAATTTTATTCGGCCTTCTTCCCGAAATGGAAGAAAGAGGCCTATTATGAATTGCTGAAAAAGTTGCAGGTACTTCCTTCACAGAAACTCTCTACCATGTCGTGCGGACAGCGTTCGCAGGTAGCGCTGGGACTTCTTTTTGCCCAGGACCCGGAACTGCTGATTCTGGATGATTTTTCCATGGGACTGGATCCGGGTTATCGCCGTCTGTTTGTGGAATACCTTCGGGAATATGCGTCGGCAGAAAACAAGACAGTCTTTCTCACTTCGCACATCATTCAGGACATGGAACTGCTGATAGATGATTGTATGATCATGGACTATGGCCGCTTGCTGTTGCATAAGCCAGTAAAGGAAATCATGCACCATTTCAAGCGATACCGTTTCACCCGTCCGGGAGATACATTTAAGCTGGAGGCCGATGAAGACTTCTGGCATCCCTCCGCATTGGGCGATAAATGGGAAGTATATTCTTTTCTGCCAAAAACTGAAGTCGAACAACGGTTGAGGGCGATGGGTGTCACGGAAATTACAGAAGAGAATCTTTCGCTGGAAGATGCATTTATTGGTTTAACAGGTAAATATTAATGTCATGAATTTATTCAGAGCCTTGTCTTATAAAGAATGGATGAAAACCCGCCGCCTGATTGGGGTAATGCTGTTGCTGATGGCAGCAGCCGTGGGTTATACCTACATCGACCTTACTCACGAAATCCGTTTGAATGAAGCGGTCAATGTGTGGTATGGCTGTCTTTTTCAGGGCACATCGGTTGCCCCGTGGATGATGTACCTGCTGCCACTGGCTGGGATTGCACTGGGAGTTGTGCAGTATGTGCCTGAAATGACACAGAAACGTCTGAAGCTGACACTCCATCTTCCGGCAGGAGAAACACAGATTATGGCCTCCATGCTGTGGTATGGTTTCAGTGTCATTGTGTTACTTTGTCTGCTGCTTTCGCTGGTCCTGGCGGCCGTGACTCGCCTGTTTCTGCCTTCCGAGGTTGTAGGAATGATGCTTCAGCAGTTGCTTCCCTGGATGGGGGCATCAGTGGCAGGCTATGGCTTCACTGCGTGGATTTGTATCGAGCCCCAGTGGAAACAGCGGATGCTATGCATTGTGGTATCGGTAGGACTGCTGTCCATGCTGTTTGTTTCCTCCTATCCCGGAGCCTATTCACAGTTCGGTACAGGAATCTGCTGGATACTGGTAGCTTCTTTTATCTTTCCTTTCTCATCCTGCATCCGGTTCAAGTATGGTGTACAATAAAAACAATGAACAATGAAATACAAATCTCTCATTTTTTCAATCATTCTGGTGTCTGTCACCCTGCTGGCTTCCTGGACGGTGCCGGCACTGGTACAGAAAATGACCGACGATTCGCACAGCTATCCGCTGATGTATTATAGTGCCCGGTTGAAGGAACTTTGTGTGATTGACTTCCGCGAGCATAAGAATTCATTTTATGATATTCATGGCAACGAGTACCCTCGTGCGCAATACGATTCACTGCTTCCGTTGCTGAACTACCGCCAGCTGGCCATGGAAGGCCAGTTGCCCGATTCGCTGGAAGGACAGGCCATCGACGTGAAAATCCTGCGGAGCAAACAAGTGATGTTCCGTTTTCGTCCGGTCGATGTATTCTCTCCGCAACCCGCTATGGGGGTGTTGCTGGAAGCCATGCCCAAACGAGGCAATCTTACGCTTCCCGGCGACTACTTCCGGATGGATCGTGAGCTGACTTTTGTCGATGCGCAGTCCAATTTGGTAAATCGGCAGAAGAGTGAGGCTTTCACCAAAGAGCTTATCAAGAAAGGGTTCAGCTTTCCGGTAAAAGCTTATTGGGGAAACCCTACAGTGAGAAAGCCCTATGAGGAGGGCTATTTCTGTCTGGACAGTAAAGGAGCTCTTTTCCACCTGAAGATGGTGAACGGACGGCCTTTCGTGAAAGATACGGGTATCGGTTCACAGCTGGGTATCAAATGGTTTGTCATGAGTGAGACGAGCGACAAGCGTTTCTATGGCTATCTGTTTGGCGAAAAAGGTGAAATGGGCTTACTGGAAAGCACGGACGAAGGTGGTTATCGCTTTCTGCCGTTCGATATCCGTCCGGTAGACATCACGAAAGACGAAATCAGCATTCTGGGAAACCTGCTTTACTGGACTGTACGCGTATCGGATGCGGAAGGAATGGATTGCTACGGACTGGATGCAGTGACGCTTCAGTCGCTCTCTTCCTATCATCAGGACCGGAAGCGCGTTTTGTGGGATGAGTTGTCGGAATGGCTGTTCCCGTTCCGTTTGTCACCTTCGTCCGAAACGAGTTCCTTTGTGAATCTCTATGCGGGCAATCTTTCTTCAAAGGGATTGGCGGTGAGCTTCTTTTTAGCCCTCCTGACTTTCTTTTTGTGCAGAAACAAGGTATCTTTGTACAGACGGATACTGATGGCGCTATGCGTGTGTGCTGCGGGCTTATCTGGAATCGTGGCACTGTGGTTTCTTCCTTGGAATAAATATGAATAACTATAAACTCAATTGAAAATGAAAAAACTGTTTTTTATCGTAGCTGCGGCCTGTCTGCTGACGGCTACCTCGTGTGTGAACAATGGCAAAAAATCAGAGACCTCTCAGGAACAGCCTACTGCCGCTCTGTCGGTCAATGAGGCAAAATATGTGGAAGACATTCTGAAGGATGCAGAAAAGAATGTGGATAAGGAGGTGGTGCTGAAAGGATTCATCACGCATACCTGCAAGCATTCCGGACGCCGTTGTTTTGTGATGGGAAAAGACCAGAAAACTTCCGTACGTGTGGAAGCAAAAGGCAATATCGGTGGATTCAACCGTGAGCTGATTGGTTCAGAAGTCATCATCAAAGGGATTCTTCGTGAGAACCGTCTGACCAAGGAATACATTGACCAGGCGGAAGAAGAATTGAAGGAAAAGCAGGGAAAAGCAGAAGGCAACGGCGAAACCTGCGATGCGGAGATGAACAACATTCAGAGCATGCGTGAATGGATGAAGGCCAACAACAAGGACTATTATTCCATTTACTACATAGACGGTACGGAATATGAAGTGGCGGAATAAGAGCCTCTCCTACTGGCTTCGTGTGTTGCACCGAGACTTGGGCTATCTGATGGTAGGAGTCTGCCTGATTTATGCCGTGTCAGGCATCCTGCTGAATCACATGAATGGCAAGGATCCGGCTTTCCGTACCACGGAAGCAGCCGTTCAACTGGAGAAAGGCATGCAGGCTGAAGAACTCCTTGCGACATGGAACCGAGAGGCTGATTTGCCCCCAGTAAAGCGGGTACTGTCTATTGATGAAAGCCATCATCGCCTGATGCTGGAAGGAGGCGTGGGTGTGTATGATGTTACCAGCGGTTGTGTAGACTATGAAGTACACGAAAAGCGCCCGGTGGTGTACTGGTTCAACCGGTTGCATTACAACCGTATTCAGGGTTGGAATTTCATGGGCGACTTTTTCGCCGTTTCGCTGGTATTCTTTGCCGTTTCCGGATTGTTCATGGTCAAGGGAAAGAACGGACTGGCAGGACGCGGAAAATGGTTGCTTCTAGCGGGTATTCTGATTCCGCTGGGATACATCTGGCTGGCTGCTTGAACTTATTGATAAAATAGATAAAGCAGTCGTCTGTCTCATTATAAAGAGGCAGGCGACTGCTTGTTTTTTACAAAGGATAGAAAACTGCATCAAAGGAAGGCAGGAAAATAGGTAAAAATCTGATTGAGAATATAAAAACGGAGAAATACATATACTTAGACAGGAATAATGACAACGTACAGGCACGAAAAAACGATATAGACAAAACCGAAAATAGCCTTGAATTCTTCAATACTGTTCCATAAGGAGTATAAACAATTACGGGTTTGTTCAAGTCTGAAAAACTTTTGTAATTTCACCTCCGTTATGGCTAAAATCAGTGTAAAAAAAGTAACTTCTAAGTGCGAAATGGATGATTTCGTACGACTTCCCCGCAAGTTATATGCGGGGAATCCATATTATGTGCCTGACCTGGAATCCGACATTTATGACACGTTTGACCCACATAAGAATGCCGGACTGGAGTTTACTGACATTCAACCTTTTCTGGCTTATGATGAGCAAGGAGATGTGGTAGGACGCATTGTGGGTATTATCAATCATCGTGCAAACGAGAAATGGCATACCCTGAATGTCCGTTTCGGATTCATTGAGTTTATAGACAATCCGGAGGTTTCTGCGGCTTTGCTTTCTGCCGTTGAAATGTGGGGAAAGGAGCATGGAATGGAGCAGATACAAGGACCGATGGGAATCTTTGACTTCGACAAAGAAGGCATGCTGGTGGAAGATTTTGACCAGCTTGGTTCCATGATTACGATTTATAATCCTCCTTACTATCCTCGTCATTTGGAAGCGTTAGGCTATGAGAAGGAGGTGGACTGGATTCAGGTATGTATCGAGATTCCAAAGGAAATACCGCCAAAATATGCGCGGGTGGCGAACCTTGCAAAAGAAATGTTTGACTTGAACGTGCGTAAGCTGACTCATGCAGACATTTATAAGAAAGGATATGGAAGAAAGGTCTTCGAATTATTGAATCAGGCTTACGCTCCACTCTTTGGCTATACGGAGTTGTCCGACAGGCAAATTGATGAATACGTGGACCGTTATTTGCCTTTGATTGACAAACAGCTCATTCCGGTGGTGGAAAACGAGAAAGGTGAACTTATCGGGGTAGCCATTACCATGGGAAGCCTCTCTCATGCTTTGCAGAAAGCCAAAGGAAGATTGTTTCCCTTTGGATGGTATCACCTAGTAAAAGCCTTGAAATGGAAACGGGAAGAAAAGGTAGAGATGCTGCTCATTGCCGTACGCCCGGATTATCAGGGACTGGGAGTGAATGCTTTGTTTTTCAATGATTTGATTCCTATTTACAATCGCTACCGTTTCCGCTATGCAGAAACCGGTCCTCAGCTTGAAACTAATGTAAGGGAACTGTCGCAATGGAAACCGCTGAATCCCACGTACACCAAGCGAAGAAGATGTTATAAGAAGAAACTATAAAATCACCAAAAACAATATGGAAAGAAGAGTTGTGATTACAGGCATGGGAATATGGTCATGCCTGGGAACGACGCTCGACGATGTATGTAATGCTCTGTACACCGGAAAGAGCGGTATCGTGTTCAGTCAGGAACGCAAGGATGCCGGATTCCGTTCTGCCTTGTGTGCATCAGTAGAGCGTCCTGATTTGAAACCGTTTGTTTCACGGAACTTACGTCAATTTATGCCGGAAGAGGCGCAGTATGCTTATATGGCAACCCGGGCAGCATTGGAACATGCCCGACTAGATCAGGATTACATAGACCGTCATGAGGTGGGAATCATTTATGGCAATGATTCTGTGGCAGAGTCTACAATGCGTTCACTGGATAACTTCCGTGAATACAAAGACACATCGGCTTGTGGCAGTGGGGCTATCTTCCAGTCTATGAACTCCACGGTTACAATGAACCTGGCCTGCCTGTTCCGTTTGAAAGGAATTAACCTGACTTCTTCGGCTGCATGTGCATCCGGTTCACAGTCTGTAGGGCTGGCTTATCTCCTGATTCGCGATGGGTTACAGGACTGTATCATATGTGGTGGAGCACAGGAAGCCAACCTTTACGGAGTGGCTGCGTTCGACGGAATTCAGTCTTTCTCTACTCGTGAGGATGCACCGGAAAAGGCCAGTCGTCCGTTTGATGCCGACCGGGACGGACTGGTACCAGGGGGCGGAGCCGCAACCCTTATCGTAGAAAGTTACGAGCATGCCTTGAAACGCGGGGCACCTATATTGGCAGAAATTGTAAGCTGGGGATTCTCCGGTAACGGCGACCATATTTCTACCCCTAATGTGGAAGGTCCTGCCCGTTCGTTGGAACTTTGCCTGCAGCATGGTGGAGTGACTCCACAACAGATTGGCTATGTCAATGCACACGCTACTTCTACACGAATCGGCGATGCACGTGAAGCGCAGGCCATTGCCCGCGTGTTTGGAGATTATCGGGTGCCTGTCACTTCTACTAAGAGCCAGACCGGACATGAAATGTGGATGGCAGGAGCCAGTGAGCTGATTTATTCCATTCTGATGATGAAGAACGGCTTTATTGCAGGCAATATCAATTTTGAACGTCCTGACGAAAATACAGCTTGTCTTCACATTCTGCCTGAAACACGTGAGATTGGATTCGACATGTTTCTGTCTAACTCCTTCGGATTTGGAGGAACCAATTCTACTCTTATTGTAAGAAATCTATAATTGAAATAATAAAATTGTATTGCCTTATGACACGTAACGACATTATTGAAAAAGTAAACACACTGCTTTCTGAAGAATTTGAAGTTGATTCTGCTCTTTTTACTCCCGATGCCAATGTACGCGACACGCTTTCATTGGATAGTCTGAGTCTGGTAGACCTGGTCGCTCTCATTCAACATACGTATAAGATTAAGATTCCGGTAACCGACTTGCGTAATATTCATACTTTCACTGATTTGTACGATTATATTGAATCACATCTTCCAAATGAATAAGTATGAGATTGAACAGCTGATTCCTCAGTGTGCCCCATTCAGGATGGTTGATGAACTTCTGAATGTGGATGGAGAAACAGCTGTAACTCTTTTTGTCGTTCAACCGGATAATTATCTCTTGGACTCAGACGGGGTGCTGGCGGAAGCCGGAGTGATTGAGCACATTGCTCAGTCAGCTTCGGCACTCGCCGGTTATCTGTCGCGAGAACAGGGAAATTCAAGTGTACCGGTGGGCTATATTGGCGAGATTCGCAATTTCCGTAGTTATGGCACTGCCAGTGTGGGCGACGTGATGAGAACAACAGTGACGCGTGAAGATGTGTTTGGTGATATTGTCTGCGTAAATGGTGAAACGTGGGTATCAGACCGGCGGATAGCAGAACTTCAAATGAAAATATATATCAGTCCTAACGATTAAATATCTGGATAAGATGCTTCTCGAAAACAAATATTATCAAATAAAGGAAATGAAGATGAACCAGCAAGAAGGGATATTTCGTCTTCGTTTGTTACCGGATTGCGATATTTACCGCGGCCATTTCCCGGGTAATCCGGTGTGTCCGGGTGTTTGCCATATTGAGACGATAAAGGAATGTGCCATGCGTCTGACGGGGAAAAAACTATCTATAGCTTCTGTCAAGCAATGCCGTTTTCTTGCAATGGCCGCTCCGTCTATTTGTCCGGAAGTTAATGTAACGGTTGGAGTATGTCCCGTGGAAGAAGGGTTCAAGGTAACAGCCCGGATAAGTGAGGAAGCAAAAGTGTATGTGGAGTTTAAAGGATTGATGACAATATGACAGAATTGTGTTTAAAGGTATACCATTATTTCCGCAGTCACCGCACTGTCTGCTGGATTTCAATGATTGCCTGGTTTGTCTGTTGCGGTTTCTTTGCAGCTCAGATTCATCTGGAAGAAGACATCAACAAATTGTTCCCGGCTTCTACCAACGAAGACGGAAGCACCAAACTGGCTTTTGCCAACCTGAAGATTAAAGATAAGACTTTTCTGCTTTTTGAGGGAAAAGACGGAGCATCTGTGGCCCATATCATTGAAACATGCAATGCCTTTGTCGATTCGCTGCTACAGAAAGAAGCCGCACTGGATTCTTCAAATCGAATGCTGGAGGATATTTTCTATTGCTTGCCGGATGAATTGTTGCCCGATGCCATCGACTATCTTGGAGCTCATCTGCCAGCATACATTGACACCAGTTTTTATGCCGCAATTGATACCATGCTGACTGATTCTCATCTGGCACGTCAGATGAAAGTAAACCGTCAGGAGCTGGAGTCTTCATGGGGAAGCATGTATCCGGAACTGATACAGATAGACCCTCTCGGACTGCGTAAGGAACTTATGCGTCAGTTCAAACCACTGACTGAAGGCAGCGGGAGTGGCTATAAAATTATTGACGGACATTTCTTTGTTCCTGATTCCACCGTCTGTGTAGCTTTTCTTACCCCTCGCTATTCTGCCACGAATACGGGCCAGGGGGCAAGTTTGTTTCAGATGCTGAATACACAGATTGAAGCTTTCTCCGCATCGAATCCAGACGTGAAAATCTGTTATCATGGAACTCCGGCCAGCGGATTTTACAATGCTGCACAAATCAAGTCAGACTTGAAGAATACCATTGCTGGAGCATTGGTACTGGTCTTGCTGTTCATCTTATTCTGTTTCCGCAATTATGATACCCTGCCTCTCTTGTTGCTGCCGGTTCTTTTCGGAGTGTTATTCGGACTGGCGGGCATGTATTTCATAAAAGGAGAATTTTCACTGCTTGCACTTGGTATCGGCGCGGTGGTACTAGGTGTGGCCTTCAGCTATGTGCTTCATATACTTACGCACTATAAGTTTGTCGGTAATCCGGAACAGGTACTTCGCGACCAGGTACGACCAGTCTGTCTGGGCTGTATCACGACCATCGGTTCTTTTATGGGACTTGTTTTCGTGCAGACAGAACTGTTGCGCGATTTCGGCTTGTTTGCTTCACTAAGCATTCTCGGAACTACCGCTTTCAGTTTATTCTACCTGCCACAGTTACTTAATCCTGCGAAGAACAGAATAAACAAACGGGCATTCTCATTGATTGAAAAAGTGAATGCCTATCCGTTTGACCGGAATAAACCACTTATCGCCGTGCTGGTTATTCTGACAGTGGTATGTACGTTCTTTTACTTTATGGGAGGGACCCGATTCGATGCAGACATGCACGACCTCGGATATAAAGCCGGGATAACGTCCTATTCAGAAAACCTGTTGCGTACCAAAACGTATACGGGTGACAAACAAAAATATTTTGCCAGTTCCGGACGGACTATGGAAGAAGCCATTCATCATTTTGAGAGCCTGAATAACCAGCTGGACTCCTTGCAGAAAGAAGGACTGGTGAAAAGTTATACACGCACGGGAATGCTTTTCGTTCCGTTGGACGTACAGCAGGCACGCATTCATGCCTGGAAGAATTTCTGGACAGACCAGCGTCTGCATATGTCCGTCAGCTGATTGAAAAAACAGCTCCCGAGGCAGGGCTTCGACCGGAGGCATTTCAACCGTTCTTTGAGTTGGCTACAGCCGATTATAAGCCGGATGCGCTTTACGATGCAGGGATTATTCCGCAAGGTTATTTGTCCACTTTGATGGAACAGTCATACAATGGAGAATATCTTTGCTTTACCTCGGTGAGATGTGCAAACGATTCCGTGCGTAGCAGTCAAAGCGATTATCATCGGATTTGTGATGCTGTAGCTTCCCTGCCCAATTTGCTGGTGCTCGACACGTATTACTATACGACGAATACACTTACGCAGATGAGCAAGGACTTTAATCTGTTACAATGGATTTCCATGCTTTTCGTGTTTGTCATATTATGGCTGAGTTTCCGCGGGAATATCCGTTATACCCTGCTGGGCTTCATGCCTATCTTGTTGAGCTGGTTCATTGTATTAGGTGCCATGGTCCTCTTTGGCAAACAGTTCAACCTCGTCAGCGTGGTGATTTCTACCTTCATTTTCGGTATCGGGGTAGACTATAGCATATTTGTCATGAGCGGACTCTTGGACAAGGGAAATAATCCGGATTTACTGAAATATCATAAGACTGCCATCTTTTTCAGTGCGGTTATCCTGATTATTACCGTAGGGTCTATGATGTTTGCCCGGCATCCCGCCATTTCTTCTGTAGGATTCTGCACACTGGTGGGACTGGTTTCGTCCGTAGTGCTGTCGTACGTGCTGCAACCTGCCATATTCAGAATGATGCAAGAAAGGAGACCTAGATGAAATACGATGTAATCATTATAGGAAGCGGACTGGGCGGACTGGAGTGCGCTCATATCCTGTCAAAAGCAGGAAAGCGTGTGCTGGTGCTTGAAAAAGAAGCACAGCCCGGAGGATGTGTTCAAAGCTACAGACGGAACGGTCTGACGTTTGATACGGGATTCCATTATGTGGGAGGCCTTGAAGAAGGACAGTCCTTGCATGCCGCATTTAACATGCTGGGGTTAATGGCTCTCCCTTGGAAGAAACTGGATGATGCGTTTGACCGGATACTGATTGGCGAAGAAGAGTTCTCGTTCATGCAAGGCTATGAGAGTTTCAGGGAAAACCTGCAACTGTATTTTCCTCACGAACGGGAAGCACTGCAACAATACGTTCAATTGCTTAAACAGACGGAGCAGACACAACTTGAGCTGCTAAATCCAGAATCAGCATCTGCGCCTTTGGCGCTTTTTGAGACCGGAGCATGGCAATACCTGACCCACACGTTTCATAATTCCATGCTGGTTAATGTGCTGAGTGCCACTTCCCTGAAAATGGAACTGCGAAAAGAGACCTTACCCTTGTTTACATTCTTGCATGGAAATGCCAGTTTCATAGAAAGCAGCTGGCGGCTGAAAGGACCGGGTTCACTCATTGCCGATTCATTGATTCAGGATATCCGGGAGCAAGGGGGTGAAATCATCTGTCGCGCAAAGGTGGAAGAACTGATTGAAAAGAACGGAGAGCTTACCTGTGCCCGGTGCTCCAATGGGCAGGTGTATGAGGGAAAATGCTTTATCAGCGATGTGCATCCGGCAGTTACCTGCAGTTGGATCAAGCCGGCTGAATCTTTGCGAAGCATTTATCGCAGACGTATAGGAGCATTGGAAAATACGTTTGGCATGCTTACGGTTTCACTGGTTATCAAGCCTCATGTGATGAAGTATTTCAACTGGAACCAGTATGTATACAGACGTGCAGACGTATGGACATTCTATCAGGATGCCATTTCTATAAACGGACTTCTGATTACAGCACGTCCGCCGGAGGATGAGAGTGAATACCTGCGGCAGATGGATTTGCTTACTCCGCTGACATGGGATAAATGCATGCGGTGGGCACAGTCTTCCATCGGACACCGGGGGCAGGACTATCAGGAAATGAAGCAACGGCTGGCCGATGAATGTATGGAGCTGGCGGCACGTTTTATTCCCAATCTTAAAAAGATGGTGGAACAGGTTTATGTCAGCACTCCGCTGACCTATCGCGATTACACGGGAACTCCGGAAGGAGCGGCTTATGGGATACGAAAAGACTATCGCAATCCGATGATGACTGTACTTTCTCCACGGACTCCCCTACCCAATCTGCTGCTGACCGGACAGAATCTGGTGTTGCATGGAATACACGGGGTTACGATGACTGCCATGTATACTTGTGCAGAGATACTGGGAAAAGAATATATGTGGAACCAATTAAAATAATTTGCTTTATGAAGTATGCATTGGTAACTGGCGGCAGCCGGGGAATCGGGCGTGCCGTATGCGTAAAACTGGCTTGTATGGGCTATTATGTCATCGTTAATTGCGTGAATAATCTGCCTGAGGCTTTGAAAACACTTGAGCTGGTAAGACTGGCAGGACAAGATGGTGAAATCATGATGTTTGATGTAAGTAACGGAGAACAGGTGCGAAAAACAATAGAAGAATGGCAGGATGCTCATCCTGGCTGTTACATAGAAGTATTGGTAAACAATGCCGGTATCAGACGCGATAACATTCTGGCACTTATGCCGCAAGAAGACTGGAATCAGGTGCTTGATATTACGCTGAAAGGATTTTACAATGTGACCCAGTTGCTCCTACCGTCTATGATGCGCCGTAAGTATGGACGTATTGTCAACATGGCAAGTGTCAGTGGCTTGAGTGGAATACAGGGACAGACCAACTACTCCGCTGCCAAAGGGGGATTGATAGCTGCTACAAAGGCACTGGCTAAGGAAGTGGCCTGCAAGAATATCACGGTCAATGCGGTAGCTCCCGGCTTTATCAAGACGGACATGGTAGAAGGGCTGGACGAGGAAGCCTTACGGAAAACAATTCCGGCCAACCGTTTCGGTACTCCGGAAGAAGTGGCCGAAGTGGTCGGTTTTCTGGTTTCCAACGTAGCTGGTTATATTACGGGAGATGTGATTTCAATCTGTGGAGGACTTTACACATGAGGAAAGGAATCTGTAAATATATCGTATGGCAGTTCGTGCTTATATTCTCCGTCACGAGGGTGTTTGCCCAGTCAGATGTGACAACATTCAAAGCCGATGTGACTCGTACCAGCCATAATGTCCTTCTGGTAAAAGATGCCACGGCTGAGGGGCATTTTTATTTCCAGCGTCCGGATAAAATCTGTATGATTTTCAATGACCGGAAAGACATGCTGCTCATGAACGGCACTACCTATGTCATGGTGGAGAAAGGGAAAAAGCAAGTGGCTAAAGGAAAGATGCAAGAACTGTTTGGTGTATTGCAAAAGGTTTTACAATCCGTGATTTGCCAGACTGCGTTACCCGATATGGCCGGGCATTCAGACATTCAGGTAAGCCGTCAAGGTCAGGTCATCCAGATTGTGCCGACCTTGGATGCAAAGGCCCGGAAAAGAATGCCGTTCACATCTTTTGAACTGACCCTCGATGCACGGACACATAAGCTCAAGACTTTACGCATCAATGAGAAGGGAGAAAATTATGTCGTCTATAATTTATCCGGATATGTGCAGAACGGCAGTCTGGATAGTGCTGTCTTTAATATAAACTGACATGAAAGAATTGGAAGATATTTGCCATGTACAGGTGAGGTTTAGTGAGATTGATTCCATGCGCAGAGTGTGGCACGGAACGTATCTCACCTATTTCGAGGATGGAAGAGAATCTTTTGGAAGACATTATCCGGGTATCGGTTACGCCGACATGCAGCGTGCCGGAATCTATGCACCGGTTTATGACGTAAAAGTAAGATATTACGCCCCTCTTTTCCTGAATGAGCGAGTGGAGATTCACACACATTATTTGTATAAACTTGGAGCGAGGCTGGATTATACTTATCAGGTTTATCGTGAGAGCGATCATACCTTGTGTGCGGAAGGAAGCACGACTCAGTTGTTCATCGATGCACAGGGAGAGTTAATGACCGAACTTCCTTCCTACTATCAGGACTGGCAGCGGCAATATTTGTCGCTGGATGAACCACAGTAAATCACATCACAAAATTCTGGGAAATGAAGAAACGTGTGAACGACCTGTTTTTTATAATAGGTCTTGTGGCCGTAATCATTATGTGCTGCTCTTTTGAGGTCAGTTTTTCCCAGCTCTGGCTGGATATCCGGAAAGCCGGCTACTGGCTGGCAGCAATCGTAGGCTTATGGTTCATGCTTTACACCTTGAATGCACTGGCCTGGAGAGTGATTATCCGGAGCAATGGCCGTTGCCCGGTCAGATTTGGAAGGCTGGTAAAATATACGGTAACCGGTTTTGCCTTAAACTCTGTCACTCCAATCGGCCTGCTGGGAGGTGAGGCTTACAAGATTATGTCTGTGTCGCAGTTCATGGACGTAAAAAAAGCGACCTCTTCCGTCATCCTTTTTTCCATGATGCACATATTCAGCCATTTCTGGTTTTGGCTGACGGCTGTGGAAGTGTATTTTCTGCTGGGCATGAATCACCTGGTACCTTTGAACGGAGCAATCGCGTGGGGTATGGCTTTTGCGATTCTCTTTTGTAGCGGGGGTATTTACCTTTTTGTGAGAGGTTACAAGTACGGACTGGCGGTGCGCTTTTTCCGCTTTGTGGCACGTATTCCGGGACTCCGTCGATGGGGAAAACGCTTTGGTGAGAAGCATCATGAAGACCTGCTGAAGATAGATACCCAGATAGCGGAACTGCACCACCAGAACAAACGGTCGTTCTACGCCAGTTTTTTTCTGGAATATGTAGGAAGACTTCTGCAAAGCCTGGAAATATTTTTTATGCTGATATTGTTCGGCATAGACGGAGGTAATGGAGGTTATGGAGTTGTGTTCTTATACTCTTTTCTGATTCTGGCGTTTACCTCTTTGTTTGCCAATTTGCTGGGCTTCATGCCTATGCAGGTGGGTGGACGTGAAGGAGGTTTCGCCATGTCGGTAATACTGCTGGGCATGAGTGGTGAGATTGGTATTTTTATCGGAATAATCTGTAGGGTACGCGAGCTTCTCTGGACCCTGACCGGATTGCTGTTAATGAAACTGGAACGAAAATCAAATGAATAATCGATATGAAAAAAGAAGCTGTCAAATCAACGTATAAGTCGAATGATACAGAAGAGTGGCTCGACAAAGTATGGACACGTCCGATTGGATATTTATGGGCCCTTTTCTTCAAACGGCTGCATGTGCATCCCAATGTGGTCACCGTGCTGTCCATGATTATTGGGGCAAGTTCTGCCATTTTCTTTGCTCATGGCTCTTACCGCACAGAAGGAACTGAGGGGCTTTTATACAATATCATTGCAGTCATCTTGCTGGCATGGGCTAATTTTTACGACAGTGCCGACGGACAGCTGGCTCGTATGACAGGACAGAAGACGCGACTTGGAAGAATCCTTGACGGGGCTGCCAGCGAAGTATGGTTCATTCCGATTTACCTGAGTCTGGTTTACCGGTTTTATGTACACCATGACCTGGAGTTCAGCTGGCTGGGCATCGCTCATACACCGTCCAATGCCTGTATTGCTGCATGGGTCATGCTGGCTGTAGTACTGTATTCCGGATTTGTATGTCACAGCCGTCAGTGCGGTCTGGCCGATTATTACCGCCAGATTCATCTGTTCTTCCTGAAAGGAGAATCGGGCAGCGAACTCGATAATGCCGCACAGCAGCAAAAGATATATGATGAAACGCCCTGGAAAGGGAATGTGCTCTGGAAACTTTTTCTGAAAACTTATGTCAATTACACCCGGACACAAGAAGCACAGACCCCTCACTTCCAGCATCTGATAAACAAAATACGTACCAAATACAAAGGCATGGAGCATGTGCCCTCTTCTTTCCGGAATGAGTTTCGCGCACAGTCACTTCCCCTGATGAAATGGACCAATATCCTTACCTTCAATACACGTGCCATCGTGCTTTACGTCAGTTGTCTGGCAGACCTGCCTTGGCTGTATTTTTGTTTTGAAATCATTGTCATGGGTGGACTTTGCAAATACATGCGCCATTGCCATGAGAAATTTTGTCGGCAGTTTTCCTCTAAATTGTAATTTGAAGCAAAGCTTATGCTATAAGTTTTGCGGTGTAACATTTATCAGTGTGCAATGAATAAAAAGATTTGTTTTCTGCTTATTTACTCTTTTTTCTTTTTGAAATTTTACGGACAGGATATTACCGTGGAAGGACTGGTTACAGATTCGGTGACGGGTGAAGGGCTTCCTTATGCTGCCTTGCAGATTAAAGGTACGACTCTGGGAACCGCAACTGATGCAGACGGACATTTCTCGTTTTCTGTACCGAAAGGAAAGAAAATACTGGTTGTTTCCTATCTGGGGTACGATTCGCGTGAAATGATACTGATTCCCGAAAAGAAATCCCATCTGGAAATTTCATTACCTCCCAGTGGCATCCATCTTGGAGAGGTCGTAATCAAGCCCACGAAGGAAAAATATCGTAAGAAAGATAATCCGGCAGTACGTCTGGTACGTGAAATCATTGACCGGAAGAAGCTGAACACTCCCTATGCACATGATTACTTCAGTTACGAACATTATGAAAAGGTGCTTTTTGCCATGAACGAATATACTCCCAAGCCTCCCAAGAAAGGAAAAAAGGGAAAGTTCAGTTTTGTGGAGGAATTCGTAGATACGTTGAATGACGGAACAACCATTCTTCCCGTATCGGAAAAAGAACGGATCGAGACCGTTTATTATCGCCGGCATCCAAAGTCGGAAAAACATGTAGTGAGAGGCAGCCAGTCATCGGGAGTAGATGAAGTATTTTCACGCGACGGGGTACAGCAGTTCCTGGGAGAGGCTTTTCGCGAAGTAGACATATTTAAGAATGACATTCCCTTGTTCTTGCAACGCTTTGTGAGTCCGCTTTCCGGCATTGGCCCTAATTATTACAAATATTACTTGCTGGACACGCTGGCCGTAGAAGGACAAATTTGTGTAGACCTTGGATTCGTTCCTTTCAATTCAGAGACTTTTGGATTTACCGGACACTTGTATGTCACGCTCGATTCAACTTATTTCGTCAAAAAGGCTGTGCTGAACGTGCCGAAAGACATTAACTTGAATTTCGTATCGCACATGACGATTGAACAGACTTTTGAGCGGACGGCAGACAGTACCCGTCTGATTACGAAAGATGATATTAGGGTCAACTTTAAGCTGAGTGAGAAATCCAAGGGCATGTATGCACGAAGACTGAATATTTACCGCAAGCATTCGTTCGATGTACCCGATGCGGAAACTGCACAGGTATTTGAGGAAAGTGCTCCTACCCTTTTTGCGGCCAATGCCTATCGTCAACCAGATAGTTACTGGAACACGATTCGTCCGCCCGAGGCAGTACGGAAGAATCCGAATTCCGTGAATAACCTGATGACTAAGTTACGGTCAGTCCCTGTGTTTTATTTCACGGAAAAAGTTGTCAGTATTCTTGTGTCAGGTTACATACCTACCAATAAGGACCCTCTGAAAAACAAGTTCGATCTGGGTCCGATGAACTCTACCTTTAATGGTAATGCCATTGAAGGGGCACGTTTTCGGGTTGGTGGAGGAACCACTCCCGTACTCCATAAAAGATGGCTGGCAGACGGGTATATGGCTTACGGTACGAGAGACCAGAAACTCAAATACGACGCACTGGTAGAATATTCATTCAATGACCGAAAAGATTACAGACTGGAATTCCCTATCCATTCTCTCCGGCTGGAATATATGTACGACCTGAACAAACTGGGGCAACAGTATATGTACACCAGTAAGGACAACATGATGCTGGCCATCCGCCGGAAAAAGGACACACGTGCCACCTACTTGCGGAAAGCAGAACTGACTTATACGAGAGAGCATTATAATGGAGTGTCGTATGGGGCTGTCCTCCGTAACCTGCGTGAGTATGCCACACCGTATGCTGAATTTAACCGCTTTGAATCCGACGGTTCTGTAAAACCGGTTGCCCGTTATGACCTGACTGCCCTGGAACTCCGCTTCCGTTATGGAAAGAATGAAAAGTTTTATCAAACCCGCACACAGCGTGTTCCCATTACATACGATGCCCTGATATTCAATTTGAGTCACGTGATGGCTAAAAAAGGTTTTCTGGGTTCTTCCTATGATTACCAGCGGACAGATGTAGGCGTACAAAAACGGTTCTGGTTTTCCGCCTTTGGTTATGTTGATTTTATTGCTAAGGCCGGGAAGGTATGGAGCAAGGTACCCTATCCTTTGCTCATTCTTCCGAACGCCAATCTGACGTACACGATACAGCCTGAAGCATATACCAATATGAATGCGCTGGAATTCATGAACGATGAATATGCTTCATGGGATGTGACGTATTATATGAATGGAAATCTGCTCAACCGGATTCCTCTGATAAAAAGGCTGAAATGGAGGGAAGTATTTACGTTCAGGGGACTTTGGGGACATCTAACGGACAAGAACAATCCTATGGTCGCTTCCAATAAAGAAGGACTGTACATGTTTCCTGAAGGAACCTTCATGATGAGAAAGACACCTTACATGGAAGCGGGAGTAGGTATTGAAAATATTTTCAAATTCTTGCGTATAGATTACGTATGGCGCTTGAATTACAGGAACAATCCGGACATTCAGAAATCAGGTATTCGCATGACGATGAAGTTGTCTTTTTAAGGGAAGTCGTGGCTTCATGCATGTTTTATAAACTTCCTTGACATAATGGAAAAAAGGAGCCGCTCTTTTCTATGTTTTCCCCGTGCGAACCGTACGTTTCCCGGCGCAGAAACATACGGTTTACGCAAGGAAAACATACGTTTCAGCATCGGGAAACATAAAAGGTGAAAAAAGGATTGTAGATTGTCTTCTTTGCCTTTTTACATCACTCTATCAAGAAAGCGGATTATTCTATGTTACGTATGAATTTGGCCGGTACACCTCCCACCACGGTATTGGCCGGCACGTCTTTCGTTACGACGGCTCCGGCTGCGATGATGGAATTGTCGCCAATGGTGACTCCCTGCAGAATGGTGCTGTTAGAGCCTACCCATACGCGTTTTCCCAGTACGATGGGAGCCGGTGTCATAGCTGCACGCTTTTCTGGGTTCATGTCGTGATTAAGTGTGGCGAAAACCACGTTGTGCCCAATCAGACAACCGTCGCCCAGTGTCACTCCGCCCTGGTCCTGGAAATGGCAGCAGGCATTGATAAATACATCTTTTCCTATATGGATATTTTTCCCGAAATCAGTATAAAAAGGAGGAAATACCCGGAAAGTGTCGTCTACCGGCCGACCAAAAAGCCGGGACATCAGTGCCCGGATTTCTTCCATGGTGTGATACGATCCGTTCAGTTCGAATGTGATGCGGCGAGCTTCGTCACTCATGCGGTTCAGCAATTCCATGATTTCGGGTGTGTCAAGCGGTTTCCGCATGGCTACGTGCGTCAAAAAATCATTTAGTTCCATGTGCTATGTTTTGAATGGGTTATACAATTTTTATTTTACAAAAATATCCTGATTTTTCGGGAAACACGATATACAGATTATGGATATTCATACCCCAATTACTTATATTCTGACAAAATACTCCATTTTTGTATCACTTTTTTCTGTTTGTTTTGTTTTTTATCGCGTACATTTGCGAAAACTTTAAATGACACATCATGAAAAAAACGTATGCAATGCTATTTTCCTTCCTTTTGGTCTGCACCGTGGGATTTTCGCAGATTCGGAAGGCTGTTTCTATTTTAGGAGATTCGTACTCCACTTTCGAGAATTATCTTCAGCCTGATACCAATGCCGTGTGGTACTTTCAGAAACCAAGGCAAGACAATGATGTCCGCTTTGTGAACCAGACCTGGTGGTATAAGTCTATTCAGGAAAGCGGGTATCGTCTGTGTGTGAATAATTCTTTTTCGGGCGCTACCATCTGTCACACCGGTTATCAGAAGGTGGATTATTCCGACCGCTCATTCGTGACACGAATGAACAACTTAGGTTGTCCGGATATCATTTTCATTTTTGGAGCAACAAATGACAGCTGGGCCGGGGCTCCCATCGGCGAATACCAGTATGAAAACTGGACGAAAAAAGATTTGTACAGCTTCCGTCCGGCCTTGGCTTACATGCTGGAACACATGAAGTACCGTTATCCCAACGTGGAGATTTATTTTCTGTTGAACTGCGACCTGAAACCGGAAATCAATGAGTCTGTAAAGACTATCTGCGCGCACTATCACGTGCCTTGCATCGAGCTAAAAGGAATCGACAAGCAGTCTGGTCATCCCTCAGTAAAAGGTATGCAACAAATCAACGAACAGATAAAAGCTTATTTAGCCAGTCGGCAATAAGAAAAAAGAAACGGCTTGACATACTTGTCAGGCCGTTTCTTTTAATAATTCCAGAATCAGTTGCTCCAGTCTGTCTCTTACTTCATCCATCGGGACTTCTTGCTTTAACTCTGCCTGTAATGAAGTGACTCCCTTGTCTATAAATCCACAAGGATGAATGTAGCTGAAATACCTTAAATCTGTATTGACGTTCAGGGCAAGACCGTGCATCGTAACGAAATGGCTGCTTCTTACTCCCATGGCACAGATTTTACGTTCTTCAGGTGTGCCCGTAGCCAGCCAGACGCCGGTAGCTCCGTGCACTCTGTCGGCTTCTATGCCGTAGGTCCGGCACACACGGATTACTGCTTCCTCTAACAGGTGCAGGTATTCCTTCAAACCCAAGTGAAAATCTTCCAGGTTCAAAATCGGATAACACACCCATTGTCCCGGTCCGTGATAGGTGATGTCTCCTCCCCTGTCCACCTGAAACAGTTCAGCATGAATGGTCTGTAACTGTGTGGAATTTAACAGCATATTAGCTGCCTTTCCATGCTTACCCAGGGTGTAGACATGCGGATGCTGGCAGAAAATAATCCGGTTGGTATAAGGCTTTCCGTTCAGCTTGGCATCAATGAGTTCATCGAAGAGAGCAGTTTGTCGTTCCCAAGCCTCAGAATAAGAGATGAGTCCCCAGTTTTCTATTGTAATCATGGCATTCAATTCTTAAAAGGTTACATTTTGCAAAGAAAAAATTTTTTGGTGTGAATGGCAAAGATTTACAAAAAGAATTCCTTTTTACATCGCAATTCGGGAAGTTATGCTATATTTGTAGACAGAGAAATCATTTTTTTGAGAAAAACGTCTGAACATGATGAAAAAAATACATAGAGGATTATTCACCTCTGTCGTGTGTGGCTTGTTTTCCACCATGATGCTACCGGGGTGTATCGGAAACGGGACAGCCGGAGGAAACGAAGTCTCAGTGGATTCCATTCCTATGGATACGACTGTGTATCTGGATGAAGCCAATACGGAATCACCTAAATGCCAGATCAAAATCAATTTTAAATATTTAAAGTCGGCCGATAAGAACGATTCACTGACACAGGTAATCAATCAGGTGCTGGAAGATGCTTTTTCAAGTGCACATGCCGGAGCAGCTTCTCCACGGGCCTTTGTCTCGTCTATCAAGGAAAGCCTGGTAAACGACTATTTTAAAGATGTAAAGAAAGCTTATCAAACGGATGTTGAAAACGGAATGAAAACTGATGAGATTCCGAACTGGTATAATTATGAATATAAGATAAATTCTGAACTGAAGGAAGGAAAGGACAGCATTTTGAATTATATAGTCATGAACTATCAGGATACGGGAGGTGCACATCTTAATACTTGGGAACAATGGGTTAATGTAGATGTCCGTAATGGACATAAATTAACCAAGGAAGAAGTATTTCGCAAAGATGCAGACGAGGAAATCTGTAAGCTGATACTTGTCAGACTGCTGGAGGAAGCGAATCGAAAGCTTGAAACGGATACTCTGACCTGTGTGGAAGGATTAAACGAGATGGGGATATTGTTGGAAACAGATTTGTATGTTCCTGATAATTTCCTACTGGGAAAAGACGGAGTAACATTTCTATATAACAGATTTGATATTGCCCCCCATTATATGGGACAGTTTGAACTAAAGGTTCCCTATGAAGAAATCAATACTTATTTAATCAAGAAATAATCGTACATGGACATTATCTTAAAATATTTTCCGAACCTGAGCGAGGTTCAGCAACAGCAGTTTGCAGCTTTGTATGACTTATATACCGACTGGAACAGCAAAATCAACGTGATTTCACGAAAAGACATTACTAATCTGTATGAGCATCATGTGCTGCATTCACTGGGTATTGCCAAGGTCATGCAGTTCCGTCCTGAAACTACTGTGATGGATTTGGGTACCGGCGGCGGTTTCCCTGGAATTCCGCTGGCTATTCTCTTTCCGGAAACACATTTCCATCTGGTGGACAGCATCGGCAAGAAAGTGAAGGTGGCTACTGAAATAGCCAATGCCATCGGCTTGAAGAACGTCACTACCCGTCATTGCCGTGCGGAGGAAGAAAAGCAATTGTTCGACTTCGTGGTAAGCAGGGCCGTCATGCCGCTGACCGACTTGCTGAAAATCATCCGCAAGAATATCAAGAAGGAACAGCACAATGCCCTCCCCAACGGACTGATTTGCCTGAAGGGCGGTGAACTGGAACGGGAAGTCATGCCCGTAAAGCACCAGACACTTATGTATGATTTGAAGGATTATTTTGAAGAGGAATTTTTTGAGACCAAGAAAGTGGTTTATGTCACAATCAACGGATAATCGATATGAAAATAAAGACATTTGAATTCAATATGTTCCCGGTCAACTGCTATGTGGTGTGGGACGAGGAAACGCTGCAGGCAGCTGTAATTGATGCCGGATGTTATTATCAGGAAGAGCAGCAGATGCTGAAGAAGTTCGTTGCAGAAAACGGACTTACGGTGATGCACTTGCTGAATACGCATTTGCATCTGGACCATATTTTCGGCAATGCGTTTATGCTCAGAGAATTTGGAGTCAGTGCTGAAGCCGGAAAGGAAGATGAATTTCTGTTGCCGAGAACGGCAGAGTATTGCCGCATGTTCGGCTTCCCTCTGAACGAGGAACCTCCTGCACTGGGTGGCTACGTGCATGACGGCGACCAGATAAAAATAGGAAATATAGAACTGAAGGCACTTGCCGTGCCCGGCCATTCTCCCGGAAGCATGGTGTTCTATTGTGAAGCGCAGCACTGCATGTTCAGCGGTGATGTATTGTTCCGGGGCAGCATCGGGCGTGCAGACCTGGAAGGCGGAAACTTTGACCAGTTGAGGGAAAGTATCGTGGCACGTCTGTTGACACTCCCTGACGAGACAATGGTGTATCCGGGTCATGGGAACCCCACTACTATCGGCTATGAAAAGATGAACAATCCTTTCTTCCGCTGATGCGTTATTCTTTTGTTTGAAAACCATAAATCTTACCTTAATAATCATGAAAACAACGACATTCGCAAACAGACACATCGGCATCGGGGAAGAGGAACTTCCACTGATGCTGAAAAAAATTGGAGTAAGCAGTCTGGATGAACTGATAGAGAAAACCATTCCTGCCAATATCCTGTTAAAAGAACCTTTGAAACTGGGAGCTGCCATGACAGAACGTGAATTTGCCGAGCACATCGGCGAACTGGCAGCCCAGAACAAGCTATATAAGACCTATATCGGATGTGGGTGGTACGACACAGTGACTCCGGCAGTTGTTCAGCGTAACGTGTTTGAAAATCCGGTTTGGTACACTTCCTATACGCCCTATCAGGCCGAAATTTCTCAGGGACGACTGGAAGCGTTGCTGAATTTTCAGACGGTAATCAGCGATCTGACTGCCCTTCCGCTGGCCAACTGCTCTCTGCTGGATGAAGCGACGGCTGCGGCGGAAGCAGCTACGATGATGTACGGGCTGAGAAGCCGTGCGCAACAGAAAGCGCAGGCCAACGTGCTGTTTGTAGATGAAGAAATATTCCCTCAGACACTGGCGGTTATTCGCACCCGGGCCATTCCGCAGGGAATGGTAGTAAAGGTAGGCAGTTACAAGGACCTGACTTTTACGCCGGATATTTTCGGTTGCATCGTACAGTATCCGAATAACAGCGGAAGCATAGAAGATTATCGGGAATTTACCGAGCAGGCACATGCCGCAGGGTGCAAGGTGGCCGTCGCAGCCGATATCCTGTCGCTTGCCCTGCTGGTTCCTCCTGGTGAATGGGGAGCTGACATTGCTTTCGGTAGCTCACAGCGTCTGGGAACACCAATGTTCTATGGAGGACCTTCTGCGGCTTATTTCGCTACACGTGATGAATACAAACGAAATATGCCGGGACGTATCATCGGTCTGTCAAAAGACAAATACGGTCATCTGTGTTACCGAATGGCATTGCAGACTCGCGAGCAGCATATCAAGCGTGAAAAGGCGACTTCCAATATCTGTACGGCACAGGCGCTGCTGGCTACCATGGCCGGATTCTATGCCGTATATCACGGACCTGACGGCATAAAAGAAATAGCCAATCATGTGCATGCCGTGGCTTTCTGGCTGGCAGAACAGCTCACGAAACTGGGATATAAATTGCAGAACGAAAATTTCTTTGATACACTGAGAATACAGTTGCCGGACAACGTAACCATTCAGGAAGTGCGCACCATTGCCTTGAGCAAGGAAATCAACCTGCGCTATTTTGATAATGGTGATGTGGGTATCAGTGTAGATGAAACCACCACGCAGGCAGATGCTACTCTGATTCTGAATCTGTTTGCTGTAGCAGCAGAAGAACCGATGCATGATGTCTGTGCTATACCGGAAAAAGCTCCTGTTGCCGCACAGTTCCAGCGTCTGAGCACATACCTCACTCACGAAGTCTTCCAGAAGTATCACACTGAAACGGAAATGATGCGTTACATCAAACGTCTGGAACGGAAGGATATTTCGTTGGCTCATTCCATGATTTCTTTGGGTTCTTGTACCATGAAACTGAATGCGGCATCCGAAATGTTGCCTCTTAGCAATGCGGCCTGGATGAACCTTCACCCGTTGGTTCCGGAAGACCAGGCTGCGGGATACCAGGCTTTGATTCACAATCTCTCGGAACAGCTGAAGACGATTACAGGCTTTGCAGGCGTATCTCTCCAACCGAACTCTGGTGCAGCAGGTGAGTATACGGGCTTGCGTGTGATTAGAAGTTACCAGGAAAGCATCGGACAGGGTAACCGCCGACTGGTATTGATTCCGGCTTCGGCACATGGCACCAATCCGGCTTCGGCTGTACAGGCGGGTTACGAACCGCTGACGTGTGCTTGCGATGAGAATGGAAATGTGGATTTGGAAGATTTGCGTGCAAAGGCTGAAGCACATAAGGATGAGCTGGCAGCTTTGATGATTACTTATCCGTCTACTCACGGTATCTTTGAAGAGGAAATCAAGGAGATATGTGAGATTATTCATGCGTGCGGTGCACAGGTATATATGGACGGGGCAAACATGAACGGACAGGTAGGACTGACCAACCCGGGTACTATCGGAGCAGACGTATGTCACCTGAACCTGCATAAGACATTCGCGAGCCCTCACGGTGGTGGCGGTCCGGGTGTAGGTCCGATTTGTGTGGCCGAGCATCTGGTACCTTTCCTTCCGGGACATGTCAGCACGGGCAATCCGCAGAATGAAGTATCTGCTGCTCCTTACGGAAGTGCTGGTATCCTGCCGATTACTTACGGATACATCTGCATGATGGGAGCAGAAGGGCTGAGAAAAGCCACTCAAACAGCTATCCTGAATGCCAACTACCTGGCTGCTTGCCTGAAAGATGCGTATGGAGTGGTATACCGCGGAAAGAACGGTTTCGTAGGCCATGAAATGATTCTGGAATGCCGGAAGATACACGAAGAAAGCGGAATCTCGGAAAATGATATTTCCAAGCGTCTGATGGACTATGGTTACCATGCACCTACCCTCTCCTTCCCTGTACACGGTACGCTGATGATTGAACCGACGGAAAGTGAAAGTCTGGCAGAACTGGACAACTTTGTGGATGTCATGGTACATATCCGTGAAGAAATTGCAGAGATTGAGACTGGGAAGGCCGACAAAGAAGACAACGTATTGGTGAATGCTCCTCATCCGGAATACGAGATTGTAGGAGATGCTTGGACTCATCCTTATGGACGTGCCAAGGCGGCTTATCCGATTCAGAGTGTAAGAGACAACAAATTCTGGGTTAACGTAGCACGTATCGATAATACATTGGGCGACCGTAAGTTGCTGCCTACACGTTACGGGAGCTTTGAATAAGGCCTTTAAATTCACGTAGGCTTGACATAGAAAATAAGAAGAGCCACTGCATTTCTTCGTGAAAGAGGGATTCGCAGTGGCTCTTTTCATATAGGACAGGAAATGGCATTCCCTGTTTTTCCGCTTAGGGAGGATACATATACAGTAGCTATCCTGACAAATTTTGAATCATTTGAAGAGTATTAAAAGAAAAATGAAAGTTTTTATTTGGTTTTAGTTTATTATTTCTATATTTGTGCATCAAACAACGAAAAATAATATGAAAAACGACCAAATGTACTTGCATCCTGAAGTGGAAACCTTGTCGAGACCGGACATTGAGAAACTTCAGTTGAAACGGTTGAAAGCAACCATTGACCGTTGTATGCATTCTCCGTTCTACAAAGAACGCTTTCAGCAATGCGGCATCAAACCGGAAGATATACAGTCACTGGAGGATTTACAGAAAATCCCTTTCACTACCAAACAGGATTTGCGCGACCATTATCCGTTCGGACTTTCTGCCGTGCCTTTGGAAGAGGTAGTCCGTCTCCATTCTTCCAGTGGTACCACAGGAACTCCTACCGTGATTTTGCACACACAGCACGATTTGGAAGAATGGGCCAATGCCGTAGCACGCTGCTTGTATATGGTGGGACTGCGTAAGGGAGATATTTTTCAGAACTCTTCTGGCTACGGTATGTTTACCGGCGGCTTGGGTTTCCAGTATGGTGCTGAGCGTCTGGGTATGCTGACTGTTCCAGCTGCAGCCGGCAATACCAAGCGGCAGATTAAGTTTATCACTGACTTTGGTACTACCGCTCTTCATGCTATCCCGAGTTATGCCGGCCGTTTGTATGAAGTGATGGAAGAGATGCACATCGACCCGCGCCGCGATACCCATCTGAAAACCTTGATTATCGGTGCAGAACCACATTCTGACGAACAGCGCCGCCGTATTGAACAAATGCTGGGCGTGAAAGCCTACAACTCTTTCGGTATGTCGGAAATGTGTGGCCCGGGAGTTGCTTTTGAATGCATGGAACAGAACGGACTCCACATTTGGGAGGATTATTATATCGTAGAAATTGTGGACCCTGTCACACTGGAACCAGTACCCGAAGGCGAAGTGGGCGAACTGGTGCTGACCACCATCAACCGTGAAGCAATGCCGCTGCTACGTTACCGTACGCGCGACTTGACCCGTATCCTTCCGGGCGATTGTCCTTGTGGACGTCATCACAAGCGTCTTGACCGAATGAAAGGTCGCAGTGATGACATGATGATTCTCAAGGGTGTCAATATCTTCCCGATTCAGATTGAGAACATCTTGCTGCAGTTCAAGGAACTGGGCAATGAGTACCTTATTACGCTGACCAACCTTGATGCGAACGATGAGATGACGGTGGAAGTAGAATTGAATGACTTTACCGATGACTACGGATTCCTTCAGAATCTGACTAAGGAAATTACCCGTCAGCTGAAAGACGAAATTCTGATTACTCCACGCGTGAAACTGGTGCCTAAAGGAAGCTTGCCTGTGCAGGAAGGAAAAGCCGTACGCGTGAAAGATTTACGAAAAACATTGATTTAAAAATAAAGAGTATGACCATACACCAATTATCTGTTTTTGTAGAAAACAAGTCGGGCACACTGCTTCAGGTGCTTGAACTACTGAAAGAAGCGCATATCCAGTTGATTGCTTCTACCATATCTGATACTGTAGAGTACGGTATCTACCGTATTATCTGTTCCGAGCCGTTGCGTGCCTATGAAGTATTGAAGGATGCGGGTATCTCAGCCAATGTATCCGAAGTATTTGCCATCAGCCTGGACAATGAACCGGGACGGGCTGCCGATGCCATCCGCAGCTTCAGCGAAACAGGCATAGGTATCTCCTACCTCTATTCCTTCTTGCTGGGAGGAAAAGGTATATTGGTGTTCCGTACCGACAACACGGAAAAAACGCGTGAAGTGATACTGGAAAAGAAACTTCAGTACATTGAAGAAGAAAATCTGATGAAGATGGCCTAACGGAAAGTCAGTCGGCGGTTGCAAATGAAATTGACGGCACCATAAATGAAGAGTCCGAGGAATTGTGCCAGATACTCATTGCAATGAAGAAGCTCTACGAGCATAAGAAGAAAAAGGAACTGCGCACTATAAGCCAGTGCGAAAGCACCAATAAAAAATAGCATCTGATGCCAGATGCTATTTTTTTTGTCATCTGTTTCAAGCGGAAAAATCCAGTATTTGCACCAGATAAAGTTGTGTATCTGTGCCACGATATATGCGCATATATTAGCTATAATATAACTCTCGCCCTCGATGTGCATCAACAGCCATACTACGAAAGCTGCAATCAGAGCATTAAGCGTTCCTATTATTGCGAAGCGTATAATCCGTACCGATTCCTTCATCCGGTTACTATCTTGTCTTTTTCCTTGAAACGTTATTAATTATTTTCCTTGAGGTCAATTTTCAGGTTCAGTTCATCCAGCTGTTTCTGGTCGAGGAAGCCAGGAGCATCCAGCATCACGTCACGTCCGGAGTTGTTCTTCGGGAAGGCGATGCAGTCGCGGATAGAATCCAGACCGGCAAACAGAGATACCCAACGGTCGAGTCCGTATGCCAGACCACCGTGAGGAGGTGCACCAAACTTGAAGGCATTCATCAGGAAGCCGAACTGTTCCTGTGCTTTCTCTGGAGTGAATCCCAGGATCTCGAACATCTTAGCCTGCAATGCAGAGTCGTGGATACGGATAGAACCACCACCAACTTCCACACCGTTGATGACCATGTCGTATGCATCGGCACGAACGGCAGCCGGATCAGTATCCAGCAAAGGAATATCTTCGTCTTTCGGGTGAGTGAACGGATGGTGCATAGCCATTAAGCGGCCTTCTTCTTCGCTCCATTCGAACATTGGGAAGTCTACTACCCACAGGCAAGCAAACTTGTTCTTGTCGCGCAAGCCCAGCTGGTTACCCATTTCCAGACGCAGTTCGCAAAGCTGTTTGCGAGTCTTCATGGCGTCGTCACCGCTCAGAATCAGAATCAAGTCACCCGGTTTAGCACCGAATGCTTCTTTCATCTTCTGCAGCACTTCCTGGCTGTAGAACTTGTCTACGCTTGACTTCACGGTACCATCAGCTTCGATACGGGCGTATACCATACCTTTGGCACCAATCTGCGGACGTTTTACGAACTCTGTCAACTGATCCAGCTGCTTACGAGTGTAGTGAGCTGCACCTTCCGCACAGATACCACCAATATAAGCTGCATTGTCGAATACAGAGAAGCCGTAGCCTTTCAGCACATCCATCAGTTCGACGAACTTCATGCCGAAACGCAAATCCGGTTTGTCACTTCCGTAATACTTCATAGCATCTGCCCACGGCATACGCAGGAACGGTTCTGTAAGTTCCACTCCGCGAAGTTCCTTGAACAAATGCTTGGCCATACCTTCAAAAGTATTGATGATGTCTTCCTGTTCTACAAAGCTCATTTCGCAGTCAATCTGTGTAAACTCAGGCTGACGGTCTGCACGAAGGTCTTCATCGCGGAAACATTTTACAATCTGGAAATAACGGTCGAAGCCGGAAACCATCAGCAACTGCTTCAAAGTCTGCGGAGACTGAGGCAATGCGTAGAACTGTCCCGGGTTCATACGTGAAGGAACTACGAAGTCGCGTGCACCTTCCGGAGTAGAACCAATCAGCATCGGAGTTTCCACTTCCAGGAAGCCCTTGCTGTCCAAGTAGCGGCGAACTTCCATTGTCATGCGGTGACGGAGTTCCAGGTTCTTGCGTACAGCAGTACGGCGCAAGTCCAGATAACGATATTTCATACGAAGGTCATCTCCCCCGTCCGTATTATCTTCAATGGTGAAAGGCGGTGTCTGGGCTGAATTCAGAATATTCAGTTCCGATACGATGATTTCAATTTCTCCCGTTGGGATATTGGCATTTTTGCTGGAACGTTCGCTTACAATTCCTTTCACCTGAATCACGAATTCACGTCCCAGATGGTTGGCACGCTCACAAAGTTCGACGTTCACTTCCGTGTTGAACACCAACTGCGTAATACCGTAGCGGTCGCGGAGGTCCACAAATGTCATTCCTCCCATCTTACGTGCACGCTGCACCCATCCGGCCAGTGTCACGTTCTTGCCTGCATCGGCGAGTCGTAACTCACCGCAAGTATGACTTCTAAACATATCTTTATTAAATGTTAGTTTTATCTAATTGACGGGCAAAGTTAGCATCTATTTTTCATTTATGCAATAAAAAACGGTTTCCATAGGCTGAATAAATAATGTATATTTTGTAAAATCTCTGAATAAATAAAAGGAGTAATCTAAAAAATATATACTTTTGTTCTACGATTATTCAAACACAATAAATTTTATTTCAATTTTATGGCAACAGAACATGTAAAATGCCTGATCATCGGATCAGGCCCCGCAGGATATACGGCCGCTATCTATACCAGCCGTGCCAATCTTTCTCCCGTGCTATATGAAGGTATACAACCTGGTGGTCAGCTTACCATTACTACCGAAGTAGAAAACTTTCCCGGCTATCCGGAAGGTGTAACCGGTCCGGTACTGATGGACGACCTGAAAAGACAGGCTGAACGTTTTGGTGCCGACATTCGCAACGGCATTGTGACAAAAGCCGATTTGAGCAAGGCTCCTTATACATTTGTGATAGACGATGAAAAGGAAATCACCGCTGATACCGTGATTATTTCTACCGGTGCTACTGCCAAATACTTAGGACTGGAAGACGAAAAGAAATACGCGGGTATGGGTGTCAGTGCTTGCGCTACTTGCGACGGCTTTTTCTATCGTAAGAAAACCGTAGCTGTAGTAGGCGGTGGCGATACAGCCTGCGAAGAAGCTGTGTACCTGGCAGGACTGGCCAGTAAGGTATACCTTGTGGTACGCAAGCCGTTCCTTCGTGCTTCTAAAATCATGCAGGAACGCGTACTGAATCATCCGCACATTACCGTATTGTTTGAACACAATGCCGTAGGCTTGTTCGGCGATAACGGTGTGGAAGGTATGCACGTAGTGAAACGTATGGGTGAAGCCGACGAAGAACGCTATGATGTGGCTATTGACGGATTCTTCCTAGCTATCGGTCACAAGCCGAATTCTGATATTTTCAAGCCGTGGGTGAAAACCGATGAAACCGGTTATATCATCACCGAAGGAAATACTCCGTGTACGGGTATTCCGGGCGTATTTGCTGCGGGCGACGTAGCCGATCCACATTACCGCCAGGCCATTACTGCAGCTGGAAGCGGATGTAAGGCAGCCATTGAGGCAGAGCGTTATTTGTCTGCTAACGGACTTCTATAATTTGAATTACTCACAACCTAAATAAAAATTACGATGAAAGTTTTTAAATTAAAAAGAACTTTTGCGGCGGTATTTTTAGTGGGAGGTGCGATGACTGCATTCGCCCAACAGATGCCGCCCATTCCGACCGATCCCAACGTGCGTATCGGTAAGTTAGAAAACGGATTGACTTACTACATCCGTCACAATGAGTTGCCCGACAATCAGGCCGACTTCTACATTGCACAGAAAGTAGGTTCTATCTTGGAAGAAGACAACCAGCGTGGTCTGGCACACTTCCTGGAGCACATGTGTTTCAACGGAACCACTCACTTCCCCGACAACCTGCTTCGTGAATACCTCGAAACCATCGGTGTGAAGTTTGGAGCTAACCTGAACGCTTATACTTCAGTAGATGAAACCGTGTATAATATTTCTAACGTACCGGTTATCCGTGACGGAATCGTAGACTCTTGTCTGTTGATTTTGCACGACTGGGCCAACGACCTGACGCTTGCTCCGAAAGAAATCGATAAGGAGCGTGGAGTTATCCACGAAGAATGGCGTACACGCACAGGAGCTATGATGCGTATGTATGAAAAGGTATTCCCTACCATGTATAAAGATAGTAAGTATGCCTACCGTCTGCCTATCGGAACAATGGAAGTGATAGATAACTTCCCCTACCAAGCATTGAGAGACTATTATGAAAAATGGTACCGTCCAGACCAGCAGGGTATCGTGGTAGTGGGCGACATCAATGTGGACAGCATTGAAGCAAAAATCAAGAAGATGTTCTCTCCGATTGAAATGCCGGCCAACGCTGCAGAACGTAAATATTTCCCTGTGCCCGACAATGATGAACCTATCATTACCGTGGCAAAAGACAAGGAACAGCAGGTGCCCATCGTATATCTGTTCCACAAACACGATGTAGTGCCTAACGATCAGAAGAACAACATGGGTTATTTGGTAATGAACTACATGGTTTCTTCTATCGAAAGCATGCTTAACAGCCGTTTGAACGAGCTGACCCAGCAGGCTAACCCGCCGTTCATTGAAGCTGGTGTACAGGATGGAGATTATCTGGTGGCTAAGACAAAAGGAGCATTTGCTGCCTTTGCAGCAGCCAAGGAAGACGGTATCATCCTGACCACAGAAACATTGATGCGCGAAATTGAACGCGTGCGTCAGTTTGGTTTCACAGCCAGCGAATATGCCCGCGCGAAAGCTGATTACCTGCGCGGACTGGAATCAGCCTACAACGAACGTAACAAGCAGCGTAATGCAAGCTATGTAAATGAATATGTGCGTCACTTCATTGACAATGAACCGATTCCGGGCATTGAGAATGAATATGCCATCATGAACCAAATTGTGCCGAACATTCCGGTAGAAGCTGTTAATCAGGTAATGCAACAGCTCATCACAGAGAAAAACATCGTGTTGAGCGTGTTCTGTCCGGAAAAAGACGGTATGAAATATCCGACGGAAGCTGAACTGAAAGCTGTAATCGACAAGATAAAAGCTGAAAAACTGACAGCTTATGTAGACAAAGTATCTGATGAACCGCTGATGAAGGAAAAACCGCAGGCTGGAAAGGTGGTGAAAACAGAACAGGGTGTGTTCGGTTCTACTATCCTGACACTGAGCAACGGTGTGCGTGTCATCCTGAAGCCGACAGACTTCAAGGCTGACGAAGTACGTATGCAAGCATTCAGCCCGGGTGGAACTTCTTTGTTCGACGATAAAGATGTATTGCAATTCGCTCTGATTAGCCAGATTGCTTCATTGGGTGGACTGGGTAATTTCAATTCTGTAGACCTGGATAAAGTATTGGCCGGAAAGATGGCATCAGCCAGCGCAATGGTCAACACCTATTCAGAAGGATTGTCAGGAAGCTGCTCTCCGAAAGATTTGGAAACCATGCTTCAGCTGACTTACCTGCGTTTCACTGCACCGCGCATGGACCAGGAAGCCTTCACTTCTTTCATTACGCGTAACAAGGCTGCTCTGGCTAATCAGGAAGCTGACCCGATGACTGCTTTCAGCGATTCTATCAACGTAGCACTTTACAACCGTCATCCGCGTGCATTGTCTATGAAAGCCGACATGCTCGATAAGATTGACTACAACAAAGTAATGGAACTCTACAAGAACCGTTTTGCTGATGCCAGCGACTTTACCTTCATCCTGGTAGGTAACATAGATGCAAAAACAGCTACTCCGCTTATCGAACAGTACCTGGGTGCATTGCCTGCTATCAAACGTAATGAAAAATTCCGCGATACAGGTATGGCTATCCGTAAAGGACACTTCGAAAACAACTTCGTGAAAGAACTGGAAACCCCGAAAGCTACTGTGCTGATGGTATATTCTGGCGACTGCAAGTATGATTTGAAGAACAACCTGCAGATGAGCATGCTTGGTCAGCTGCTGAATATGGTTTACCTGCGTACAGTACGTGAAGATGCCGGTGGTACATACGGTGTAAGCTGTAGCGGAAGCCTGAGCAAGTATCCGACTGAGAAAGGTGCCTTCCAGGTATACTTCGATACTGACCCGAACCGTCGTGAAGAAATGGTGAAACTGATTAACGAAGGTATTCAGGAATTCATCGAAAAAGGTCCGGTTAGCGAAGACCTGAGCAAGGTGAAGGAATACATGCTGAAGACCTACAAGCAGAATCAGAAAGAAAACGGTTACTGGATGAATATCCTGGACACTTACTACTGGCAGAATCTGGATATGAATACCGGTTACGAAGCCACAGTAAATGCTATCAGCGGTGACGACCTGAAAGCCTTTGCCAAGACCTTCTTCGGACAGAAGAACGAAGTGGAAGTCAGCATGAGTTCTCCGGTACAGAAATAATGAAACCGTGAAATTACTCCGATTATGTTATTAACCGAAATACGGAGGAATCAAAAACTTGCTGCAAAGCGGAACCCGATGTACGACAGGAACCGCTTTGCCAAGTTTCTGATTTATCTGTTTACTGCATTCTGGGCAGCGTACCTCATTCTGATTGGGGTTACGTTGCCCATTGCTTTTGAAGAAGGATTCCCCACAATGGAACCCTACGATGTGCTCAATGCCTGTCTGTCAGGCTTCCTGTTCATTGATTTTCTGCTGCGTTTTCTTTTTCCTACTCCTACGCAGCAAATCAAACCCTACCTGCTGCTGCCGATTAAAAAGCAACAGCTTATCAATGTCCTGCTCGTACAAGTGGGACTGAAAGCATTCAATTTCTTCTGGCTCTTTTTCTTCGTCCCCTTTGCCGCTATGACCGTGGTACGTTTCTACGGTGTAACTGGTGTGGTGTGTTATGCACTTGGTATCTGGCTTCTGATGGTGGCCAATGCCTATTGGAGTGTACTGGTGCGCACATTGCAGCGTTGCCACATAGCCTGGGTACTGCTTCCCATCGGATGCTATGCCCTGATGGCAATAGGAGGATTTTTCTATTCATGCGTCAGCGATTTCTCCATGGCGTTAGGCGAGGCCCTCATTCAAGGAAAAATATTGGCCTATCTGGGAATACTGGTCGTCATAGCCCTGCTGGCTTTCTTGAACAGCCGTGTGCAGATGGCTTGCATTTACAGCGAACTTAACCGCCGGGAAAATATGCCGCAGGTAAAACATGCCGGGCGTTACCGTTTCCTGAACCGTTTCGGACTGATAGGTGAATACATGAAACTGGAACTGAAGATGATATTCCGCAACAAGGCTCCTCGGAAGAACTTCCAGATGATGACTATCATTATCGTATTGTTTGCCCTTGCCTTGTTTGGTATGAGCCACACGGAAGAAGCAACTTGGTTCACGCTGTACTTGTACTCCATTTATTGCTTTACGGGATATGCCATCAGTATTCTGTCACGCATCATGGCCTACGAAGGAGCCTATCTTGACGGATTGATGATGCACCGTGATTCCCTGCTCCATCTGTTCCGGGCAAAATACTATGTCTACTGCCTTTTGCTGCTTATTCCGCTGGTATGTCTTTTGCCTTCCGTTATCTGGAGCAATTGTTCCGTCAGTATGCTTGTTAGTCAGCTGGTCTACACGGCCGGCGTTACCTTTCCAGTGATTATGCTGCTGGCTCTCGTAAACCGAAAGACCGCCCCATTGGATGCTTCCCTCATGGGAAAAGGCCAGTGGAACTCTCCTTTCCAAATGCTGGCTGTGGCTTGCGCATTCTTTGTACCGATGGCACTTTGTCGCATACTACTTCTTTGGATGGAGCCTTCCACAGCCTATCTGGTTTGCACCCTGCTGGGTGTGCCGGGCATTGTGCTTCATCCCCTTTGGTGTAAGCTGCTCTATCGGAAAGTATTTCAGAAAAGGTATTCGCTCATGGAAGACCTTCGCGAAACGAGGTGATTTTTTATCTGTAACCAATCAATGAATTTTTATGGAAATCAAGATACATAACCTGAAAAAGACCTATGGCAGCAAGACGGCTGTCGATATTCCCGACTACACCCTACAGGGGCCTGAAATCCTGGGGTTGATGGGCAATAACGGGGCTGGGAAAACCACTCTGTTCCGCCTGATGCTCGACCTGTTGAAAGCCGACAGCGGAAATGTATGCCTAGACGGAACCGACGTGTCACAAAGTGAAGACTGGAAGTCGCATGTGGGAGCCTATATGGACGAGAGTTTTCTGATAGATTACCTTACCCCCGAAGAATATTTCCAGTTCTGCGGACGCATGTACGGATTCGATGCAGCCACCCTTCATGAACGGATTTATCGCTATGAACGTTTCCTGGGCGATGAAATCCTGAAAGAAAAGAAATACATCCGCAACCTTTCGGCCGGAAACAAGCAGAAGACGGGTATTGTTACCGCCCTGCTGCACAATCCGGAACTCGTCATTCTGGACGAACCGTTCAACTTCCTCGACCCCACTTCACAATCGTTGCTCAAGCATCTCCTCAAGCACTATTGTGAAGAACAAAAAGCCACTATTTTGGTGTCCAGCCACAACCTGAGCCACACCGTCGATCTCAGTACCCGTATCGTACTGCTGGAACAGGGGCATCTGCTCCGAGACCTTGACAATACCGACGGGGCCGCCGGAGTAGAGTTGGAAAACTATTTCGAGGTAAAAGAATAAAATGAAAGAATCTTCAACAGGTTCTAAAATACCCTAAGTACCTATCCATGTAACGAGGATATTATGTACATTTGTTCAAAACAAACAACTATGTACAGATACCGCTTCACTCGTTTTTCAGTGTGCATGCTGTTCGCGGTGTGCACACTTTTGTTATCCTCATGTGGCACACGTGCTCCGCGCGTGGACTACCGCGAACTGGCGCGTGCAGCTGTGCGACTGGAAATGGACATCGATGTCGACGACAATCATCAACTCTACGTGGAAGTGGCCGACTGGATTGGAGTGCCCTACCGCCACGGGGGGAGCACTCACCGGGGAACGGACTGTTCAGGCTTTACGGCTGCTGTCTATAAGAAAGTGTACCATAAGAAACTACAGCGCAATTCCGACGCCCAGCGGACGGAAAATTGCCGAAAAATATCCAAGCGCCAGTTGCAGGAAGGTGACCTGGTGTTCTTCCATAACGGACGGCGTAAACGCGTTGCCAATCACGTAGGCATTTACCTGAAAGACGGAAAATTCGTGCATGCCAGCACCAGTTCCGGCGTCATTGTCAGCCGGCTGGAAGAACCTTACTATCGCAAGTGCTGGATGCAGGGAGGACGAGTAAAAGGACTATAAACACGTACACGGCATGAACTACTCTTTACATTTATCATCCCGGCTGACACTGATTCTATGTACAGTCGGCATCCTGCCCGCCATGAGCCAGCAGCAGGAAAAGGAACTGCAACTCAACATGGATGCAGTGAAAATGATTCAATTCGATTTTAATCCTCTGCCCAAACAGGAAAACAAGCCATTGGAAGCTCCGCTGAACAAAAAGTGGATGGACTTCAAAGTGGACCTGAAAGTCCCCCGCAGTCTGATTGATACCACCAAAGTGTGGAAACCGGAAAGTTATGTCCGCATGGAGCCTTACACCATCTGGACGCGATTTGGAGAAGACCCTGTATACGATGTATTGGTAGCCGGTCGGCCCAAGCAATGGGAAATTTCCTGGACACTGAATCCTAATCGCATATATGCAGACGAAGAATACGGACGCAGCATCAAGCCTTCTCCCGGTCGGATGTATGAAAGTGTGGGAGGCTCTGCAGGTGTAGGCATCGGTATCGGCGGACTCGATTTCATGGGCTTCATTTATGACAACATGACCCGTCGCGGACGCATGCTGGCACACAACCGCAAGCATGCCAATGCCTGGAAAACGTATGCCGACTATCAGCCCACGGCTGCCGACAGCTTAAAAGTGCCCAACTTCTACCGTCAGCTCCGTAAACAGCAGACTGCCGACAGCACGCAGACATTGCTTACCTTTCAGCCGGCTTTTTCGGAAGCTCCTCTCCTGCCCATTTACGCCGCTCCTGACTCCGTAAAAAAACAAGCGGAGATTCGGCCCGATACCGTAAAAGTGGAGAAAAAGAAAAACCCGCAACCAGCGCAGGCGGAGGATGCGGGAAACTTGTATGAATACATTCGCCAGAAAGCAGCCGAGGACTCTATCCGACGAAAAGAATTCTTCCGAAAAGATAAAGTCAGAAACAACCAGTACGACGTGCAGCGTGAAATTCAGCGCCTACGCGAACAGCAGAACTGACAAGCGTCTTATCTCACTTCTTGAATACGAAATACACAGCCAGTATCAGGCAGAAAAATGCAGCCAGGTGGTTCCATTTCAACTCCATTTTGAACGCAATCATGGAGAAAATGGTAAAGACGGCCAGCGTAATCACCTCCTGAATCACTTTCAGCTGCATGATGTCAAACGGTCCCCCACTGTCTCTGAAGCCTAAGCGGTTGGCCGGAACCTGCAGACAGTATTCAAAAAAAGCAATGGCCCAGCTGAACGCAATCACCCCAATCAGCGGTAGTGAAGCAAACCAGCTGAACTCTTCACGCATCTTCAAGTGGCCATACCAGGCAAACGTCATGAAGATGTTCGAGAAAATCAGTAAAACAATCGAATAAATACCTTGTGATAGCATATCTTTTTCCTTATTTAAAAATCGGCTGCAAAGATACGTTTTTTAAATGAAAAAGACATGCTATCCTCGTGTCTTTACTCATTCAGTACGAAGGAATTTCCACACCAATGCACTGAAAGCTGCTCCCACGAAAGGTGCCACGATAAAGAGCCAGAGTTGCTCGATGGCCTGTCCGCCTTCCATCAAGGCCGGTCCGATGCTTCGTGCCGGATTCACAGATGTACCCGTAATCGGGATGCACACGATGTGAATCAGTATCAGCGTAAGTCCGATGGCCAGTCCGGCCAGGTTGCCCGCACCCTTCTTTTCGTCCGTAGCAGCCAGCGCCACCAGCACAAAGATAAAGGTAAACACGGCTTCGGCCAGGAACGCCTGTCCCATGGCATCAGACGCAAAGCTGTTGGAGCCTGTGGTCGTCGGCCCTCCGTGTGCACCGGTCGATACCAGCAGCGTAAGAATCAGTGAGCCGATAATGGCGCCTACAACCTGAAACAGCATATACATCAAAGCCCGTTTCGTTTTCATGCCTCCCGACAACCATACACCCAGTGTAATGGCCGGATTGATGTGGCAGCCGGAAATGTTTCCTATGGTATATGCCATGGCGATGACAGAAAGACCGAATGCCATGGCCACTCCGATGGTTCCTACACCGGCACCCACTATGTCGGCCACTCCTCCTGCAAATACGGCGCTACCGCAGCCCAGCAGTACAAGAACCATAGTTCCGATTAGTTCAGCTACATACTTTTTCATAGGCATTACATTTAAAATTCGCGATGCCCTAATTTAGTCTTTTTGCTGGAGAAAAGCAAGATTGCTAATGATTTATTAACTTAAAAATCAGATAGAAAGAGGTCTGCCGGAAATCATAAGTACGTTTTAGGGAAAACGCAAGGCCGTTTGAGTCCAAACGCACTTGCGTTTGAAGTAAAACTCTTTGACGTTTTGAATAAAACGCAAAGGCGTTTTTTTAGGCTTTCGGTTCGTAGGTGCAATACACCAGGTAAGTTCCTTTTGCTGAAATGCGGAAACTGCTGTGCTCCACTTCATTAAGCGTACCTTGCCACAAAGAGTGAAAATCATAGATAGGATATTTTAATCCTTCGCTTCGAAGTTGTATTGCCCCAAAATTGAAGACAGACACCTGCTGCCTGGGGAATCCGGCAAATACCTTGTCACCCGTAGCAGGAATGAAGAAACCGTAGTCGGTCAGCATCACCACTTCCGCCCCCATTTGCTGATATTCCATAAGCAGACTGATATTTCCCAGTGTATGGTCCTCTCGTTTACCCGTAGCCCCTATGAGGACAATTCGCTTTATCCCTTGCGATAGCAGAAACATCACCGCCTTGGTCTGGTCGTTGGTCTCCTGGTCCGGAATGCGATGAATCCGGTCGTGAAAACGGATCCGGTTCTCCTCCGAAAGTGAATCACCGTCGCCCACAATCCAGTCGGGCACACGTCCGCTGTCGGCCAACGCATTCGCCGCCCCGTCGCAACACACCACGCAAGGTGCCTGATCGAGCACAGCCAATGGGAACGGATGCGAAGGGAAGTCTCCGTTTCCTACTATCACCGCTTCAGGAACAAACGGCAAAGTCAGTCGCTCATTTTCATTCTTTATGTCATTCATTGTTTCTACTCTTTATTCGTTTGGTCACATACCTGTTCCGTCATCAGGTTCAGCCACTTTCTCCATCCGAAAAAGGCCACTACCGCATAAAGTCCGTACAGTGCCGAGGTGAAATACAGCTCTTTGTAGATGTACAGTCCGCAGCACACCCAGTCCACAATCATCCAGGCTCCCCACTGCTCCACATATTTGCGGGCCAGCATCCACATGGCTATGATGCTCAGTGCCGTAGTGAAACTGTCCGTCCAGGGCACACTGCTGTCTGTCCATGTAATCAATATCCAGGCAATAACCACCCAGCACAGAATAAACACGGCTGTCAAGGGGAAATATACCTTGCGAGGCATGCGTGTAATGGGTGTTTCTTCTTCAGCCTGCTGTATGTTCCTCTTTTTCCTTCCTCTGCTCCAGGCTATCCAGCCATACACCGAAGCCAGCAGGTAATACACGTTAATTCCAAAATCGGCATACAGCCCAGCCTGATAATACACCACCAGATAGACGGCAGGCATCACAATACAGGCCAGCCACAGGTAAATGCTGGCACGGTACTCCAGCCATAAATAGACTAACCCTACAAGGGTTCCAAACACTTCCAGATAATTCATGGTGCAAAGATAGTGTAAGCCGAGTGCAGAGACAAATAGAAAACACAGTTTTCTGATTTTGACTATGCGGAGGCGCAACCTATCTTATTTAAAGATAGAAGCCGAGTGCAGCGGCAAATAGAAAGAATTGTTTTCCGGATACTTTTTCTTTTTGAGGGATATTTTCTATCTTTGATGCAGATTGAACATTTTTGTTCAGTGGATTGAACATTTTGTGGAATTAGATTGAACATTTGAAAGGATGGAATATAAAAGAGCGCAGTTTCAGGAAATTCTTAGCCGCATAAATGAGCCAAGAAGTAAAATACAAGTTATTGTCGGCCCTCGACAAGTAGGAAAATCTACCCTCATCGGTCAGGTACTGGAAGAATGCACTCTTCCGTTCGACAGTTATTCCGCAGATGATGTGACAGGTGTATCTGCCGACTGGCTTACCCAGGTATGGGAATCACAAAGAATGAAAATGGCCGTTCGTGGAGAAAACAAAAGGCTGATGGTCTTAGATGAAATCCAGAAAATAAGAAACTGGAGTGAAACGGTAAAAGCCGAATGGGACCGCGACACCCGAGAAAAAAGACAACTGATAGTGGTACTGTTGGGCTCTTCCAGAATGTGGATTGAAAAAGGTCTGACCGAATCGCTTGCCGGACGGTTTGAACTTATCCGTCTTTCCCACTGGACTTATACCGAAATGAAAGACTGTTTTGGATGGTCTTTGCCACAATATGTCTATTTTGGCGGTTATCCGGGTGCCGCACAATACATTCAGAATGAAACACGTTGGAGAAACTATGTGAAAGATGCATTGATTGAACCTTCCATCTCAAAAGATGTGTTGATGGATACCCGTATTATGAAACCCCAGCTTCTGCGGCAGTTGTTTGAAATAGGCAGCAGTTATAGTGGAGAATTACTTTCACTTACCAAGGTAGCTGCCCAACTGCAAGATGCAGGCAATGTGACCACGCTTGCCGGTTACCTGCATCTTTTGGATGAATGTGGTTTGCTTTGCGGACTACAGAAATACGCAGAAGATGAAGCACGGAAATATAATTCCGTTCCCAAGTTTCAGGTTCATAACAGTGCGCTTCGGAATGTATATGCCGACGAAGATTTTTCGGAAGTGATAGAAGATGCCAAGTTATGGGGGCGCTATGTAGAATCTGCCATTGGTGCGCACCTTGTTAGCCAGGCACAGATTTATGACTACAAAGTGTATTACTGGAGAGACAAGAAAGATGAAGTAGACTTCGTACTGGTCCGGAGAAACAAGAAGGTAGCCATTGAAGTGAAGAGTGGAAGAAGAACTACCAATCAAGGACTGGCCGTTTTCTCGCAGTTATACCATCCGCACAAGGCTTTGGTGGTAGGTTCCGGAGGATTGTCTTTTGAGGATTTCTTGTCGATGGACCTTAATTTGTTGTTTAAGTAATTGATAAATTCTTACCTTTGAAAAAGAAATAAAAATAGTTATGAGCGGAGAAGATTTGCAAAGACAGACCTCTATCAATATACAGGAAAAGGCCAATTTAATCTGGGCCATTGCCGATAAACTGGTAGGCTTATACAAACCTCACGAATATGGAAAGGTAATCCTACCCATGTGTGTAATCAAGCGTTTTGAAGATACCCTTGCACCCACAAAGGACGCTGTTATCAAGATGAACGAAGACCTTGATGCGAAGGGTATAGCCGTAAAGAAAGGTTTTCTTGAGGCGGCAGCCAAACAGAAGTTCTATAATACCAGCAAGTTTACTTTCGACATTTTGCTTGCTGATGCCGATAATATCAAAGACAACTTCGAGAACTACCTCAATCATTTTTCCGAAAATGTGATTGACATTATCAACCGCATGGACTTCTACAACGAGATTAAGAAGATGGACGATAATAACCGCCTTTATCTCGTCATCAAGGAGTTCTGTTCTGCCAAGGCCTATTTGGGAGCCGATGTAGTTTCGGCTGTGGATATGGGCTACATCTTTGAAGAACTGGTTCGAAAATTCTCCGAGTCGTATAATGACCAGGCAGGAGCACACTTTACCGCACGTGACATTATCTACCTCATGAGTGAGTTGCTTGTGGGTGACCATGAGCAGGAAATGCAAGAGGAAGGAATCGTGGCATCTATCTACGATATGGCCATGGGAACCAGCCAGATGCTGGCTTGTCTGGATGAACGGTTCCGCAAGATAGACCCTGAAGCCGAAATTACTTGTTACGGGCAGGAACTCAATCCGCAGACGTATGGTATTGCCAAAGCCGATATGCTTATCAAGGGTGGTAATGCCGATAATATGCGACTTGGCGATACTCTTGGCGACGACCAGTTCAAAGGCTATCAGTTTGACTACATCATCTCAAACCCTCCTTTCGGCATTGACTGGGAGGCTTCCGAAAAACGGGTGAAAGCCGAAAATGAGATGGGAGAAGCAGGACGCTTTGCGCCAGGCCTGCCGGCAAAGGGAGACGGACAGATGCTGTTTATGCTCAACGGTGTGGCAAAGCTGAAAGAAGACGGCCGTATGGCTATTATTCAGAATGGTTCTCCCCTGTTTAAAGGGGATGCAGGCAGCGGTGAAAGTGAAATTCGTGGCTATCTGCTGGAACATGACTGGCTGGAAGCGATTATCCAGTTGCCTAACGACCTGTTTTATAATACGGGTATTGCTACCTATATTTGGGTAGTGAGCAAAAACAAGTCGGAAGAACGTGCGGGCAAGGTGCAGCTGATCGATGCCAGCAAATGCTTCGAGAAACTGCGCAAGCCGCTTGGCAATAAGCGTGTAGAGATTACCACTCTTTGCCGCGAACTGATTATGCAGGCTTATCACGATTTTACCAACTGGGAATATACCTCCGAGCATAATCCTGAGCTGAAAGTGGAAAGTAAGGTAAAAGATGTGGAGGACTTTAAGTTTACAAAACTTACCATTAACCGTCCCTTGCGGCTGGAGTACAAAGATATTCATTTTGACGAGACTACTGCGGCCAATTATAAGGAAGCGGACAAAGCCTTGCTGAAAGAGGTGGCTGCATATTGGGAAGCAAATATGCCTGGGCACGTAAGCTTTCCTGATATTACTTTCTTCCTTGAGTTGAAGAAGGCCAAGATAAAAGTTCCTCAGGGAAAGGTTGCTTTGTTGAGAAACTATTTTGGCAAACGTAACCCTGATATGATGGAAGCATACGTAAAGCCTGTTGACCAGGAAAGCGGGTTTGCACCCGACCCAGAACTGAAGGACAGCGAGATTATTCCTTGGAAAGAGGATATTACGGAATACCTCGACAAGAACGTACGTCCGTATGCTCCCGACTTTTGGTACAACGAATCTGAAAGCAAAATTGGTTATGAAATACCTCTCACCCGCGAGTTCTACAAATACACTCCTCTTACAGCAAGTTCAGTAATATTCGATGAACTGAAAAAACTAGAGGAAAGAGAATCGGAACTGATGTCTAAGATTTTGGGGTGAATAGATGTAACTCCATAAAAAGAGAATCAACCATGAATGAGCAGCCTAACAACGGAAGTATAATTCTTTACCAGACAGAGGATGGCAAATCAAGGATAGAAGTAACGCTATGCAATGATACGGTTTGGCTTACAGCCGACCAGATGGCAGAACTGTTTCAGAGAAACAAATCTACCATTTCAAGACATATAAAGAATATATTCGAGGACGGAGAGCTACAATCAGATATGGTTGTTGCATTTTTTGCAACAACCACTCAGCATGGTGCTATCAAAGGAATGCAACAAACTCATCAGGTAGCATACTATAACCTCGACATGATAATCAGCGTAGGCTATCGTGTCAAGTCGCACCGTGGCGTACAGTTCAGAATATGGGCTACACAAGTTCTGCGTGAATATCTTGTAAAAGGATTTGCCATGAACGATGATTTGCTGAAAAGAGCTGGCGGAGGAAACTATTTCGACGAGCTGCTAAGCCGTATCCGTGACATCCGTTCCTCTGAAAAGGTATTCTACCGCAAGATACTTGAAATATACGCCTTAAGCATTGATTATGATCCGCGTACAGAGACTACCATGCAGTTCTTCAAGACTGTACAAAACAAGATGCATTTCTCTGTACATGGTCATACCGCTGCCGAAATTATATACGAACGTGCTAATGCGGAAAAAGATTTCATGGGACTGACTTCATGGACGGGAGCATTGCCCAAACGTACTGATGCAGAAATAGCGAAGAACTATCTTTCTTCCGATGAGCTGGATACGCTCAACCGAATCGTCAGTTTGTATTTGGATTTTGCCGAACTTCAGGCTAAATCGCACAAGCCCATGTATATGAAGGACTGGATTCAAAAGCTGGACGATTTCCTAAAGCTTTCCGGTAAAGAACTGTTAAGCCATGCTGGAAAGATTTCTGCCGAACTTGCAAAGCAGAAAGCAGATACGGAGTACGACAAGTTCAAGGAAAGGACTGTTTACAACCTTTCACCCGTAGAAATTCATTTTCTTGAAAACTTTGAAAAGGAGCATAAGAAACTGAATGACAGATAGATTATCAGTTGGTTAGTGATACTAACCAACTGAACATGAAAGGTATTGATTACTCATATTATTACGAACAGGAATATTGATGGTTATGGAAAATAGATACGAAAAATATAAAGATAGTGGTATTGCTTGGATTGGGGAGATTCCGGAACATTGGGAGGTGAAAAAAATAAAAAATATTTGTTCTCAAACCAATATTAAAGAAAATAGCAAGGGAAATCCTTTGCTTTATATTGGATTAGAGAACATAGAATCAGGTTCAGGTAAATATGTTAATACGACATCAGAAGTTGACGGAATCGCAAACAGATTTTGCAAAAACAATGTCCTATTTGGGAAGTTAAGGCCATATCTATCAAAAGTATATCTTGCGAAATCAGATGGAATCTGTTCTACAGAGTTTATTGTTTACGATACAAAAGAAAATGATTGCCATTTTATACATAAACTTCTTCTTTCTCAATCCTTTATTGATGTAGTTAATTCTTCTACATATGGAGCAAAAATGCCTAGAGCAAATAGTGAGTTCATCAATAATATATATATACAAATTCCACCCATACAAGAACAGCAACACATAGCCACCTATCTTGACCAAAAATGTAGCGAAATAGACGAACTGATAATTTTGCAAGAAGAAATGATAACCAAACTGCAAAGCTACAAGCAATCTGTCATTACCGAAGCGGTAACCAAAGGTTTGGATAAGAATGTTCCTTTAAAAGATAGCGGTATTAAATGGATTGGGGAGATTCCGGAGCACTGGGAAGCAAGTAAAACTCTATTCAGTTTAAGTATGCCTATAACAGATGGACCGCATACAACTCCTGAACTTTTTGAGACAGGAATACCCTTTGTTTCAGCAGAGGCTGTCTCTTTTGGTGATGGTAGAATTGATTTTTCACGCATTAGAGGATATATTTCTGAAAACTTTTATCAAGAATGTTGTAAAAAATATGTTCCTCAAGTTGATGATATATATATGATAAAATCCGGTGCGACTACTGGACGTGTAGCAATTGTTGACACAGATGTCAAATTTACTATATGGTCTCCACTTGCAGTTTTCAGATGTAATAAGGAACGAATGCTACCGCGTTTTTTATTTTATCAATTACAATCCAATGGGTATCAAAAGCAGATTGAACTGAACTGGTCATACGGCACTCAACAAAACATTGGAATGAGAACTTTAGAAAAGTTAATATTATCAGTACCACCTCTCTCCGAACAACAATCCATCGCCGATTACCTCGACCAGAAATGCAGCGAGATAGACGAACTAATCTCCATCAAGCAGCAGAAGATAGAGAAGCTGAAAGACTATAAGAAATCATTGATTTTCGAGTGTGTAACCGGAAAAAGAAAAGTATAAGCCATGACTGAATTCGACAAATATATCCGACAGGGAGAACCCGACCAGAAAGAGAAAGCAGCCGCATGGCAAGTCGCTATCGGTTTGCAGGATGTGGATGGACTAAAACCGTCTGAGTATCTTATTCAGACGGCACAGCAACATATAGAGGGAGACATTTCCATTGATGAAGTGAAACATCTGATTGATACGTACTATTAATCGAAATCTTCCCGTGGGGAAATAGAAAATGAGCGAACAGAAGAAGCTGATAAAGTATCGGCACGCATCACGGAGTTGCTTTCTGAAAAAACATTCTCGTTTACACCGGATTATCTGCTATATATTCATAAGCGCCTGTTCGAAGGTCTCTACAAGCATGCCGGACAAATCCGTGATTATAATATCACCAAAAAAGAATGGGTGCTTGACGGCGATACGGTAATCTACTCGGATTATGAAATGATTCGCCCTACTTTGGAATATGATTTTGCGCAGGAAAAGGCTACTGATTATCCCGCCATGAATGCAGAACAGGCTTTACAGAGAATCGGTAAATTTATTTCAGGTGTTTGGCAGATACATGCTTTCGGCGAAGGCAATACCAGAACCATAGCTGTATTCCTTATGAAATACCTGAAGACATTCGGATTTAAAGTAGATAATGATATATTCAAGAAACATTCGTGGTATTTCAGAAATGCACTTGTACGTGCCAACTACAATAACTATACAAAAGGGGTTTCTGCTAATACAAAGTACCTGGAAATGTTCCTGAGAAATATGTTGTTTGGGGAAGAGAACAATCTCAGTAATAGAGAAATGAACATAAACTTTTCTCAAAGTGCCAAAAAAGAGGACTCAAAGAGCCAAAATGGCACTTTGAATGGCACTTTGAGCTGTACGCTGGATGAAATGGCATTACTTAATTTCTTGAAAGAAAATCCCAAAGCTACGCAATCCGACATAGCGGAACATATTGGGAAATCGGAAAGAACCGTAAAACGTATGACTCCTTCACTCATAGAAAGAGGATTGCTGGAACGTATAAACGGAAAAGGTGATAAAGGAAGTTGGGTAGTAAAAACCAAAGACAAAGATTAAATAAAGATATAACTATGAATACCACAGACTTAAAGGAAAAGAACTTTGAAGCCGATATAGAACGATATCTTATCACAGAGGGCGGCTATATCAAAGGCAATCAGGATACATACGACAAGGACAGAGCTATAGATATGCCTGTACTTATCTCCTTTATAGAAAAGACACAGCCAAAGCAGTGGAAACGATATGTAACCAAGTATGGCGACAAGGCTGAGAAGCAACTGTATCGCGTATTTCAGGATGATGTGTCGCGCTACGGACTGATTTATGTGCTGCGCAAGGGCATAAGCGATGTGGGTATAAATATCAGGTTCTGTTATTTTGCTCCAGCATCACTGCTGAACGATGAGCTGGTGGCAAATTACGATGCTAACATTCTTACCGTAACACGTCAGTTTGCTTATTCCAAACTGAACAAGAACACTATTGATATGGTACTCTCATTGAACGGTATTCCGGTGGTGGCACTCGAATTGAAAAACCAGATTACAGGTCAGAATGTAGAGGACTCAAAACGTCAGTGGTGCACAGACAGAGACCCGAAGGAACCGCTGTTTCATTTCAACAACAGAATATTGGCATACTTCGGAGTTGACCTGTATGAAGTAGCTCTTACTACCGAACTAAAAAAGGAAAAGACTTTCTTTATCCCTTTTAATCAGGGTTCCAACGGTGCGGGAGAAGTGGGCGGTGCGGGCAATCCCGAACGTGAGGACGGAGGATATGTCACTTCGTATCTGTGGGAGAAAGTCTTGTGCAGAGAAATGCTGCTTTCCATACTTCAGCGGTACATCTCCCGTCAGGAAGAAGAGAAACTGAAGATTATCATTGACAAGCATGGCAAAGAAAAGGAGGTGACGGAAACTTCCGTAAAGATAATTTTTCCTCGTTATCATCAGCTGGATGTGGTGGAAAAGCTGGTGGCCGATACGTATTATGCGAATTGTGCCAGCAAGCATACCAACAGCGGGATGCAAAACTTTGATTTGGCTGCCGATGAACACATGAAATACATGTATCTGAAAAAGCCGCATGGAAACAATTATCTGATTCAGCACTCGGCGGGTTCGGGTAAGTCCAATTCAATTGCCTGGCTTACCTATCGTCTGGTAGGGCTTCAGAATGCCGATTTAAAGAATATGTTTAACAGTGTGTTTGTTATTACCGACAGACGTGTGCTGAACAAGCAGCTTCAAAATACGATTCTTGGTTTCGACCATATAGACGGACAGATAGAAACCATTACCGATAATGATGACTCGAAGAAACTGGCAAGAATCATCAACGATGATAATACAAGAATTGTTATCACTACCCTACACCGTTTCCCAGTTATCTATAAAGAACTGACGAGCCGCAGCGGCAAGAGATATGCCATCATTGTAGACGAGGCTCATTCGTCACAGTCGGGCAAAAGTGCGGAGAAGCTGAAAGCGGCATTGGCCGATACGGATGACGCTTTGCGAGAATATGCAGAAATAGAAGAGATTGAGGCTGAAGAACTGGAAAAGAAGAAGGATGCCCTTATGGAAGATTTATTGGCCCAGGGACAGCACAACAATCTGTACTTCTATGCATTTACGGCAACTCCAAAGCCAAAGACGCTGCAGACTTTCGGTGAGTTGGCTGAAGAAGGTGAAAATCCGGAAGACAACAAATATGTGGCTTATCACAACTATTCCATGCTGCAGGCCATAGAAGAGGGATTCATTAAGGATGTGCTGAAATATTATACCACGTATGACACTACTTACGAAATTGCCAAGCGTATAGAGGCTGATCCTTCGTATCAGGAAACTCCTGCTACACGTGCTATCAAGGCTTTCCATGACAATCATCAGCATGTGATAGCGCAGAAAACGGCTATCATTGTGGAGAAATTCAGGGAGGTGACACTCAATGCTATGCTTGGAAAAGCAAAAGCTATGGTGGTATGCTCTTCGCGTGCTCATGCGGTACGATATTTTCTGGAAATTAAGAGGTATTGTCAGGAAAACAATATTACTGATGTAAATCCTATGGTGGCTTTCTCCGGTACGGTATCGTATGAGGGAGTGGAATATACCGAAACGAAGTTGAACTCTGCTGACGGACGCAATATTTCGGAAGCCAAGTTGCCGCTGTACTTTGCCTCAGACTTGTATAATATGCTGGTGGTGGCAGACAAGTATCAGACTGGATTTGATGAACCAAGACTGCACACCATGTTTGTAGATAAAAAATTGAAGAACGTGAAAGCTGTACAGACTTTGTCACGTCTGAACAGATGGCATAAAGACAAGAAGGATACATACGTACTTGATTTCTGCAATAAGCCGGAGGATATAAAGAAATCGTTCGAACCTTTCTATAAAGGGACTGAACTGATAAATCCCGTGGATGTAAACTATGTGTATACTTTCAGAAAAGATATACAGATGTTCCAGCTATGGACTGAAGCTGACGAGCAAAAGTTCTTTGACCTGCTGCAGGACATCAGCAAACAGAAGGACCGTCTGGGAGTTTTGTCGAATGCTTTCAAAAATACCATCGGCCGATACGAAGAACTTGATGAAGAAAAACGCTTTGAGGTAAGATCGAAAATCAAGAATTTCGTCCGTTTCTATTCCTATATGGCTCAGATAGCAAGAACTTTTGATAAGGACTTGTACAAAGCATACGTATATGCCGACTATCTGTACAGACTTCTGCCAAAGAATCCCAAAGAGAGGATTGACCTGAACAAACAGATTATGCTGGTAAACTCAAAGATATCGGAGGGAGAAACAGTTTCCATTCAGATGGAGGGAACAGTGAAGCCTCTTAAAGGTGAGAACCCGAAAGCTGGAAAGCCAAAGAATGACAATGAGGACCTGCTCAGTCGTATCATTGACAAGGTTAATATCATGTATCAGGGTCAGTTCTCTGAAGCTGACAGGGTGATAGTGGAATCTATTTATGACAAAATGGTTTCGACAGCAAAAAGGAAACTGACCAAACAGGCCAACAATACAGATGAAAAGCAGTTTGAGGAAAGTATATTCCCTCAGATATTCGATGAGGTTGCCAGAGGCTGTTATGTAGAGCAGATGGATTCTTTTGCCAAGCTTTTTGAGAACAGCGATTTTTACAGAAATGTAATGACACAGATGGCCAGGGTAATGTACGAGAACTACAAAAGGAAGGAAGATGAACTGCCGTTTATCCCTGCATTGTTCAAAGAAAGATTCCTGACAGATTTGAAAGCTGAGTTCTCAGACCTTGCTCCATATTTGCCGGATTTATCCCTTGCTGCTGACTGCTTTATAAAGACATTAAGTGCAAAGTCTGTAGCTACAATAGATGGAGCCAACGAACTTTTATTGGACTCGTTTAACCGGATTTATTGTCTGGAAAATATGAAACTGGTAGACAAACGCAGGCTTTTTAATACAATCGTCACCAAATATGAGGTCTTCCTGAAGAAGGTGTATTATTTGTTACATCAAAAGGAAATGGTCAATACTAAGAATGAAAGCAGTATGCCTACCTTTATAGATTGTATCTTGTCTTTCAGTTGTTTGAGAGGATTGAAGTACAATCAAGATGAGAGATACCAGAAGTTCTATACTTATCTGGAGCTTGTCAAACAGTGGAGAAACAACGAATCACATACCGCTCCGGATGCTTCTCTGCAGGAGCTGAACTCTGCCGTTCATGTGGTATCGACTATGTATCTATGGATTATCCTGCATCATGTGGAGGAGTTAAACCGAGTAATCAATGAATAAGTTCCGAAACCGCCATTTCGGAAATGGCGGTTTCGCTATATATAGAAAACACTTTCCACAATTCGGGTATAAACATCTGTAAATGGTATACATTCTCCCCATATTAATCGGTTAACTTTGCCATTGAAAAAGAAGACAAACCAATAACTCATACCATTATGAAAATACAAATGGTCCTTGCGCTTGCCGCATGGGTAATAAACAGTACAACTATTATGGCACAGGAAACGATTAAACAGACGGCTGGACGCGACCAGCTGGGAGATTTTGCTCCTAAATTCGCGGAACTTAATGACGATGTACTTTTCGGTGAGGTGTGGAGCCGTACCGACAAACTCGGTCTGCGCGACCGGAGTCTGGTCACCATCACTTCACTTATCAGTCAGGGTATTACCGACAGTTCGCTGACTTATCACTTGCAGACTGCCAAGCAGAACGGCATCACCCGTACGGAAATCTCGGAAATCATTACGCACATTGCCTTTTATGCCGGATGGCCGAAAGCATGGGCCGCTTTCCGTCAGGCTAAGGAAGTTTGGGCGGAAGATGTAACCGGAGAAGAGGCAAAGGCAGCTTTCCAGCGCGAAATGATTTTCCCAATCGGAGAACCGAATACAGCATTTGCACAATATTTTATCGGTCAGAGTTACCTGGCTCCGGTTTCGAAGGAACAGGTGCCGGTGTTCAATGTGACCTTTGAACCGGGATGCCGCAACAACTGGCATATTCACCGGGCAACTAAAGGCGGCGGACAGATGCTTATCGGAGTGGCTGGCCGTGGCTGGTATCAGGAAGAAGGCAAACCTGCCGTACAGATTCTGCCGGGTACGGTGATTCATATTCCTGCCGGCGTGAAACACTGGCACGGGGCAGCAGCCGACAGTTGGTTTGCTCACCTGGCATTCGAAGTAGAAGGAGAAAACACTTCGAACGAATGGCTGGAACCTGTTTCAGACGAAGCATATAGTAAACTGCAATAATCTATCCAGTGTCATCGGCCTTTCGGCTTTGTCGGGAGCCGATGACCTTTCACTCTTCCCTTTTCTGTCACCTACATTTTTATTTATGAAGAGAATCTTGTTATTCCCGCTTCTGTTTTTTGCCGGCATGACCCTGTTTGCCTGCAATCCTTCGGACGATACCCCGTCTGCACCTGAAACGAACACACCCGAACAGTCGGGGAATGCCGGAGACAGTGAAACCAATGAACATCCTGAAAACGATGAAAATGAAGATACTCCTATGGAAAATAATACACTTAAACTGACCGTGAACGGTCGCTCTTTTACAGCTACATTAGTTAAGAATTCATCTACAGAGGCGCTGATGAAACAATTGGCGCAAGGAAGTGTAGACATCCGCATGGATGATTACGGAAATATGGAAAAGGTGGGCTCTTTAGGCTTTTCCTTGCCAAGAAATGACCGGCAGACAACCACATCTCCCGGCGACCTGATTCTGTATCAGGGCAACTCGTTTGTCATTTATTACGATACGAATTCATGGAATTTTACCCGCTTGGGAAAGGTGGATGGCGTGTCCAGCCGCAATGAGATGCTGGATTTGCTGGGTGGCAAAGGAGAAGTTACCGTAACCCTCTCGCTAGCAGAATAAAAAACTTGATAAAAAGAATTAGAATAAGGTCTTGCTCAGGGGCAATTATATTGGCTCTGAGCAATTTGTTTTTTAATAGGATTTTTTACTTTTGCATCCTTTTACGTGCATACATTTAATTAACGACTTGAATGAAAAAACGAACGATACCTGTTTTACTGCTCGGCCTGGCCTGCCATGCAGGAATGGCCCAGAAACCACAACGAGATACACTTTCATTGACAAGTAAGATTCACCAGATGGACGAGGTGGTAGTGACCGGAGCACGCCATGAAACGGATGTGCGGCATCTTTCACAGACCGTGTCGGTAGTGGAGCGTGCCCAGATAGAAAGTGCCTTGCAACCGTCTTTGTTGCCCGTGCTTACCGAGCAGGTACCCGGACTCTTTGTCACTTCGCGAGGTATTATGGGTTACGGTGTGTCAACCGGAGCGGCGGGCGGCATTTCTCTGCGCGGACTGAGTGGAGGTACGGCCCGGCTGATGGTCATGATTGACGGCCATCCACAATATGCAGGGATTTTCGGTCATCCGATAGCCGATGCCTACCAGTCGTTTCTGGCCGAGCGCGTAGAGGTGTTGAGAGGGCCTGCCTCGGTACTTTACGGTTCGAATGCCATGGGAGGCGTAATCAATATTGTGACACGGAAGATGCAGGAAGACGGGGTCGATACACACCTTCATGCAGGTTACGGTTCGTATAACACGCTGGAAACGGAACTGACCAATCGTGTCCGCAAGGGACGGTTCTCGAGTGTGGTATCGGGCTCCTACAATCGTACCGACGGGCATCGGACCGATATGGGATTTGAACAGTACGGAGGATATGCCAAGCTGGGATATGAAGTGGCTGAACACTGGAACCTGCGTGGAGATGTAAACGTGACACATTTCAATGCCTCCTATCCCGGTCCGGTGACGGCTCCACTGCTCGACGGTGACCAGCGCATTACGCGTGGAGTAACTTCTTTTGCCATGGAAAACCACTATGAAAAGATTTCCGGCGCATGGAGCTTCTTCTATAACTGGGGGAACCACTGGATTAACGACGGATACACTCCTTTTGCCGGAGAGGGTCCGCAAGATGCCCGCTTCAACTCCCGCGACCACATGATGGGTGTTTCACTCTATCAAAGTACCCGATTCTTCGAGGGAAACCGCATTACCTTTGGCTTCGACTGGTTCCGCTACGGAGGGCATGCGTGGAATGAGTATGTGAGTGGAGAAAATGCGGGTACGTCTGCCGACTTGGTGGACAAGCAGGAAGATGAACTGGCCGGATACGTGGACTTGCGTCAGGATATCCGTTCGTGGCTGACGTTCAATGCCGGACTTCGGGTAGACCATCATTCGCGTGTGGGAACGGAATGGGTGCCGCAGGTCGGTCTGGCTTTCCATCTGCCACAGGCTATGGAACTGAAGGCATCGGCCTCAAAAGGTTTCCGCTACCCCATCCTTCGGGAAATGTACATGTTTCCGCCACAAAACCCTGACCTGCAACCGGAATCTATGTGGAACTATGAACTGGCCTTCTCACAGCAACTGATGAATGGCAGGCTGCAGTATGGCGTCAATCTGTTCCTTATTGACGGAAAGAACCTTATCCAGACGTTGCCGAATCCTAATGGAAGCGGTATGCTGAACCAGAACTCCGGAGAGATAGAGAATGCGGGTGTAGAAGTACAGGCTGCCTACCGTATCGACCGCCACTGGTCGGTAGACGGAAATTACAGCTACCTTCATATGAAGAATCCGGTCATCGCCGCTCCGGAACATAAGCTTTACGCCGGAGCCAGTTTCTCACAAGGACGCTGGAACGTGTCTACGGGTCTGCAATACATTGCTGGACTTTATACGCAGACGGACCCCGTGGTGACCGAAGATTTCGTGCTTTGGAACCTGCGTGCCACCTTCCGTGTGAACCGTTGGCTGGACATCTGGGCCCGTGGTGAAAACCTGTTGGCACAGAAATATGAAATCAATGCCGGGTATCCCATGCCGCGTGCCACTGTGATGGCTGGAATCAATCTCAATTTTTAGGATAAGTTTGTGAAATTCATAAGTTCTGCCTATTTTTGCTCTCATTATGAAAAAGACAATCACTTCTCTCCTACTGGTGTGGGCGATAGGCTCATGCGGTACATCTTTCCTTCAGGCACAGACCGCCGTAGAAAAAGGTCTGAAGAGTATCAACCGCCCTTCTGCCGAGGCCATTGTAGGCTTTCTGGCCGATGACGCGCTGCAAGGACGTGAAGCCGGCATGATTGGCTCGCGCGTGGCAGCCCGCTACCTGGTTTCCTGTCTTCAGGAAGCCGGTATCGCTCCTCTGTATGATGATTCGTATTACCAGCCATTCGAAGCCTGTGCCAAGGAACGGCAGCAGAAAGGCCGCTGGCAGGTACATCCCGATTCCATTGCCCAGTTGAAGCAGGGCACACACCGCTCGCTCCGCATGGCCAATGTGTTGGGCATGATTCCGGGAGAACGGACCAATGAATACGTAGTGGTAGGCGCGCATTTCGACCATCTGGGTATTGATGAAACACTGGCAGGTGATAAAATCTACAATGGAGCTGACGACAATGCGTCGGGTGTATCGGCCGTGATGCAGATTGCCCGTGCTTTTCAGGCCAGTGGCAAAAAGCCCCTGCGCAACGTTATCATCGCATTCTGGGATGGAGAAGAGAAAGGACTTTTAGGCTCTAAGTACTTCATGCAGCACTGCGATTTTGTAAAGGATATCAAAGGGTATCTGAATTTCGATATGATTGGCCGGAACAATCGGCCGGAACAGCCCGAACACGTGGTGTATTTCTATACGGAAGCCCATCCGGCACTGGGCCAGTGGCTTAAGGATGACATTGCCCGTTACGGGTTGAAACTGCAACCGGATTACCGCCCGTGGGACCGTCCGGTGGGAGGAAGCGACAATGCTTCGTTTGCCGTACACGACATTCCCATCATCTGGTATCATACTGACGGACATCCGGATTACCACCAGCCTTCTGACCATGCCGACAAGCTGAACTGGGAGAAGGTGGTGGAAATTACCAAGGCTTCTTTTCTCAACGCCTGGAACCTGGCTAACGAGAAATCGTATTAAGCCGTCAACAGATACCGAACAGTTTCATGTCCGCTTCGGGGGTAGTAATGCCTCCGATGCCGAACTGTTCTACCAGTACTTTGGCTACGTTTGGTGAGAGGAAGGCCGGTAAGGTAGGTCCCAGGTGAATATGTTTCACGCCCAGACTCAACAAGGCCAACAGGACGATGACCGCCTTCTGTTCGTACCAGGCAATGTTGTACACAATGGGGAGTTCGTTGATGTCGTTCAACTGGAAGACTTCCTTCAGCTTCAGGGCAATGACGGCCAGTGAGTAGCTGTCGTTACATTGTCCGGCATCAAGCACACGGGGAATTCCTTGAATATCACCTAACGGAAGCTTGTTGTAACGGTACTTCGCACAACCGGCCGTAAGGATGACCGTATCTTTCGGAAGTGCCCGAGCAAAGTCGGCATAGTAGTCGCGGCTCTTCATGCGTCCGTCACATCCGGCCATGACCATAAACTTGCGAATGGCACCGCTCTTTACGGCTTCTACTACCTTATCAGCCAGCTGCATTACCTGATTATGGGCAAATCCGCCGATAATCTCTCCCTGCTCCAGCTCTACAGGCGGCTGGCATTGTTTGGCCAGTGCGATGACCTCTGAAAAATCCTTGTGCCCCTCGGCATCCGTGGCAATATGCTTGCATCCGGGATACCCCGTCGAATTAGCCGTAAACATCCGTTCCTTATAAGGCGCATTTTCCTGTGGCGGCACGATACAGTTGGTGGTGAACACAATCGGGCCGTTGAATGCCGTAAACTCTTCACGCTGCTTCCACCAAGCATTTCCATAGTTCCCTACAAAATGCTTGTATTTCTTGAAAGCCGGATAATAATGTCCCGGAAGCATTTCGCTATGCGTGTACACGTCTACTCCCGTACCTTCAGTCTGACGCAAAAGTTCCTCCAGGTCGTGCAAGTCGTGTCCGCTGATCAGGATACCCGGATTCTTCCCTACTCCGATGTTTACCTTCGTCAGTTCCGGATGACCGTAACGGGTAGTATTAGCACGGTCCAGCAAGGCCATTACCTGCACTCCGTACTGTCCGGCTTCGAGTACCAGAGCCACGAGTTCGTCTGCTCCCATTGTCTGTGTGGTGATACGCGCCAAAGCCGATTGCATAAAGGCATGAATAGCCTCGTCGGCAAATCCTAGGCGCATGGCATGTTCATGGTAAGCTGCCATTCCCTTCAGTCCGTACATCAACAGCTCTTTCAACGAGCGAAGGTCCTCGTTTGGTTCTCTCAGCACACCTACGGAAGCTGACTTGGACAGGTATTCTTCCTCCTTACCGTTCCATGTCAGCTCGTCTGCTTCCGGTAGTACGATACCTGCTTCCACGGCACGTGCCTTCAAACGATCGCGCAGTTCCAGTCCCTTTCTCACACGAGCCAGGATACTTTCATCGTCAAAATTGGCATTGGTAATTGTTGAGAAAAGTGCGTCGGTGACAAACTCATTCGTACCGGCTTCCACTGCGTATCCCTTCGTGCGCAAGGCATCGGCAGCCACTGACACACCCCGCACCACAAAGAGCAGCAAATCCATGTAGCGTGCGGTGGTATCTTTCTTTCCACATACTCCTCTCAACACACATCCAGTGCCTTTAGCCGCTTCCTGACACTGGTAACAAAACATATTTCCTTCCATATTCTTTCTTGGGTTATTATTGATTTTTCATTAAGTTTGCGCAAAGATGAGGAATCCTGCACGGGATTTCTGTCACCTATGTGACACGCAACCCAAAGAAAAGTTAAAAGAAAGATGCATACCGAAATTTTGAGCCGAATGAGCCTGTTTGAAGGCTGTGACCCGGAGGCACTTTATCAGTTGCTCCGTGAAGCCCCGAACAGTCTGCGCACATATAAGGAAGGAGAATTCATTGCCCGCCAGGGTGACGTGTGCCGCTCCTTGTTTATTCTGATAAAGGGACACGTGAGGACACAAATGGAAAATGCCGAGGGCAAGCAACTTACCATCGACTGGATTAAGGCACCCGATATTCTGGCACCGGCTTTTATCTATGCTTCAGAGAATCGTTTTCCGGTGAATGTGGAAGCCACGGAACTTTGTGAGGTACTTGTAATGGACCGGACACGTTTTGAGGAGTTCATGCATGCCCAGCCGGCTGTGATGCGGAATTTCATTGCCACGATATCCGACCGGAGCCTGTTTCTGAGCCGAAAATTGAACGAGTTTGCCTTGCAGAGCTTGAAATCACGCCTGTTGAACTACCTGAAAATGCACGGAGGTATCCACAACCAGCAGGAAGTAGCCTTTATCTTAGGAGTGGCACGTCCGTCACTGGCCCGTGCCTTGTCAGAACTGATTGCCGAAGGAAAAGTCACCATGTCCGGCAAACAGGTGATTCTTCATTCTGCCGACTGACATTTATTTGAGTGAGCCGTCTTCTTCTATTTCTATCGGAAGCATATCGTGCTGGATGTTGTTCATGCTTCCCCACAGGCTATAGCGAGCCTCCGGATTCATGGCTTCCAGGCGTGCCAGCACCTCTTTCATATCCGAACGGTGAGAATCTTTCTCGTACGGGCAGTTCTTCACCTGCTTGCGGAAACCACGGAGAGCGGCCATCTCTTTCAGGTCGGCTTCGTGTACCAGACACATGGGGCGGATAATGGTCATGTCAAACTTACGCATCACCAGGCGCGGCGGCATGGTGCTGAATGCTCCCTGAAAGGTCATGTTCATCAGCAGGGTTTCCAATATGTCGTCCATGTGATGTCCTAAGGCGATTTTGTTGCACCCCTGCTCCTTGGCCACGGTGAAAAGGGCCTTCCGGCGGTTCCATGAGCAGAGGAAGCACGGTGACTTTCGCGTATCGGTCGACGGGTCGAACTCCGTTTCATAACACACGTAGGGTACTCCCAAACTTTCGGCATATTCGCGCAGATAAGTCTGGTCGGATTCGTATGCAATGTTCTTCATCACCACGTGCGCCGCCACCACCGAAAACTTCGGCTTGTAGATGCGCGAACGTCGGGCTAGCAACTCCAGCAAGGCCAGCGAATCCTTTCCTCCCGAAAGGCCCACCAGAATACGGTCGTCCTCCTCTATTAGCTTGTAATTCATCACTCCTTTCATAAACCGCTGGTTGATGCGGCGCATCAGGCGGTCTTCTTCCGTCATTTTTCCCATATCGTATGTTGTTAAAACGGCGACGAATTTACGAAAAAACGCCCGAACCACAGGTCCTCGTTACAGATTTTTATCAAGTCAGCCGGAGCGTACGCTTTGACAATAGCACATTATTTACTACATTCGCAAAAATAAACACACAAAAGTTCTGCCTGAATAAAAAATAGCGGAACAGAAAATGGCATAATTCCAAGAATATTCCTACATTTGAGAAACTTTTAGACACAGAAACGATGAAAAAAAGATATTTGCTTCCTCTGCTGGCTATTTGTTGCGCAGGAGGAACTTCTGCCCAAAGCTTAAGCCAGGCCCAGAAATGGTTCAACAATAAAGAATTCGATAAGGCCAAACCCGTGTTCAAGCGCCTGGTGAAACAGTCTCCTTCGAATGCCAATTACAATTTCTGGTATGGTGCCTGCTGTTACGAGACAGGCGAACTACAGGAATCACTTCCTTATCTGGAAAAGAGTGCCGAACGTAAGGTAATCAACGGTTATCTTTACCTGAGCAAGGCGTATGCCGACCTCTACCGTTTCGACGAAGCCATTGAGAATCTGGATGAACATATCTACTGGCTGGAAAGAAAAAATCGTGATGCTTCTGAAGTGGAAGGCTTGATGGAGCATTACCGCATGGGGTCCCGCATGATAAGAGGTGTAGAGAATGTAGCTGTTATTGACAGTTTCGTAGTTGATAAAGCGAATTTCCTTGAAGCTTATAAAATCCACGAAGAATCTGGAAAAATCGGTCTGACAGGAGAAAGCGACTGTACGGAGTTTACCAATGGAATGAAGGATAAGAAAATCCTCTCTCATCGTTTGCCGGGAACCAATCAGAAAGTGCTGTACACCAGTGCTACATTAGGTGGCGACTGGAGCGTTCCTGAAAAGGTTAAAGGACTGGAAGATCTGGGCACCGACCTGAACTATCCGTTCATGAACTCCGATGGTATTACTTTGTATTTTGCAGCCAAAGGTGAAGCCAGCTTAGGCGGATACGATATTTTCATCACCCGCTATGATGCAGAGGATGGAAGCTACCTGAAGCCCGACAACATGGGATTCCCGTTCAACTCTCCTTTCAACGATTATATGTATGCCATCGACGACTTCAACGACTTAGGCTGGTTTGCTTCCGACCGCTATCAGCCGGAAGGGAAAGTCTGTGTGTACGTGTTTGCCCCCAACAATTCCAAACGGGTGTACGACTATGATACGACCGACCCTGCTTTGCTGACTAACGTAGCTATGTTGAACGGTATCCGTCACACCTGGAACGATGCCGATAAGGTACGTATCGCCAAGCAGCAACTGGCACAGGTGATGTACGGAGGCAATGAAACACAGAAGAAAGGTGATTTCCGTTTCGTAGTGGACGATAACGCCATCTATCACACCCTTGGCGATTTCCGTTCGGCCGATGCACGAAAGAAATATCAGTTGCTCCAGCAGAAGGAAAAGGATTTGGATACGATGATTGATGCACTTGACAGAGTACGGGCCAAGTACGCTTCTGGTAATCAGAGCAAAAAAGGCCAGCTGACTCCCGGCATACTGGACCAGGAAAAACGGGTAAAGGAATTGCGCGAGGAGATAGATCGTCTGACCCTCGACATCCGGAACACGGAAATCCGCAAACTCAAGAATCCTTAATATTCACATAACCATGGAAACACTGATTATCATTGCACTCATCGTAGGCGGATTGATACTTTTTGCCATAGAGGTCTTCTTGATTCCCGGCATCAGCATAGCGGGAATCGGGTCGGCGATATGCATTCTGTATGCCATCTATTCCGCTTTTACATCGCTCGGTTCGGAGGCTGGATTCATTACTTTAGGAGTTTCCCTGTTGGGCATCATCGGCGTGACATGGTGGTTCATGCGCTCAAAGACTGTAGACCGTCTGTCGCTGAAGAAAACGCTCGACTACCGTCCCTCACCTTTTGAAGGAATGGACCTGAAACCAGGTGACAAAGGCATAAGTGTTACCCGTCTGACCCTGATAGGTAATGCCGACTTCAACGGACACATCATCGAGGTACAATCGGCCGACGGATTCATCGACGAAAAAACGCCGGTAGAAATTGTCCGTATCAACGAAACCACTGTTTACGTGAAGCAGGCATAATCCCTCTCTCCCTTTTTGTATTCACTTTTAAATCTAAGTTATATGATTAATCCCGCTTATCTTCCGTTTATACTGGCCGGAGGTGCCATTATCTTCCTGGTCATATTCTTTCACTATGTACCTTTCTTTCTTTGGCTTTCGGCCAAGGTGTCAGGAGTAAAGATTTCGCTTATCCAGCTGTTCCTGATGCGTATCCGTAACGTACCACCTTACGTCATTGTGCCTGCCATGATTGAAGCCCACAAGGCCGGACTGAGCACCATTACGCGCGACGAGTTGGAAGCTCACTACATGGCCGGCGGACACGTGGAAAAGGTGGTACATGCACTGGTATCGGCATCAAAAGCCAACATCGACCTGTCTTTTCAGATGGCCACCGGAATCGACCTGGCCGGACGCGACGTGTTCGAAGCCGTACAGATGTCGGTCAACCCGAAAGTCATTGACACACCTCCTGTGACCGCTGTAGCCAAGGACGGTATCCAGTTGATAGCCAAGGCTCGTGTAACCGTACGCGCCAACATCCGCCAACTGGTGGGTGGTGCCGGTGAAGACACCGTACTGGCTCGTGTAGGCGAAGGTATCGTCTCCTCCATCGGTTCTTCCGAAAACCACAAATCGGTACTCGAAAACCCCGACTCCATCTCCAAGCTCGTGTTGCGTAAAGGACTGGATGCAGGTACTGCCTTCGAAATCCTTTCCATTGATATTGCCGACATCGATATAGGTCGGAACATCGGAGCTTCCTTGCAGATAGACCAAGCCAACGCCGACAAGAACATCGCTCAGGCAAAGGCTGAGGAACGTCGCGCTATGGCTGTTGCGCTGGAACAGGAAATGAAAGCTAAAGCCGAAGAAGCCCGTGCTAACGTGATTCAGGCAGAAGCAGAAGTGCCCAAAGCCATGGCAGAAGCCTTCCGCAGCGGCAACCTCGGTATCATGGACTACTACCGGATGAAGAACATTCAGGCCGACACCGACATGCGAAGCAGCATTGCCCGCCCTGATTCACACCCGGCCGGACATGAACCCATCGGCAAATAAAAAGACAGAAACAAAACACTTAACTTGCTAACTAAAAACAAATGCGTATGAAAAAGTATTTTCCTCCTTCAGAACTGATCATCAATGAAGATGGTTCGGTGTTCCACCTCCACGTGAAACCGGAACACCTGGCAGATAAAGTCATTCTGGTAGGCGACCCCGGACGTGTAGTTCTCGTAGCTTCTCATCTCGACACCAAAGAATGCGAAGTGGAAAGCCGTGAGTTCCGTACCGTGACCGGTACCTATCAGGGCAAACGCATCACGGTAACCTCTACCGGTATCGGATGTGACAACGTAGACATCGTAATGAACGAACTCGACGCACTGGCCAACATTAATTTCCAGACCCGTGAAGAAAACGATACCTTCCGTCAGTTGGAAATTGTACGTATCGGTACCTGTGGCGGTTTGCAACCTTATACGCCTGTAGGCACCTACATCTGTTCCGCTATCTCCGTGGGATTTGACGGGCTTCTGAACTTCTACGAAGGACGTAACGCGGTGTGCGACCTGCCCATGGAACGTGCTCTGCTTAACCATTTAGGTTGGACGGGCAATCTCTGTGCACCGGCTCCCTACGTGATTCATGCCAACGAAGAACTGGTAGACCGTATCGCCGGTACAGACATGGTACGTGGTGTGACAGTAGCCTGTGGCGGTTTCTTCGGTCCGCAAGGACGCCAGCTTCGTATTCCACTGGCTGATCCGCACCAGAACGAGAAAATCGAGAGTTTCGAGTATCAGGGACACCACATCACTAACTTCGAGATGGAAAGCTCTGCACTGGCCGGACTGGCACGTCTGCAAGGCCATAAAGCTACCACCGTATGCATGGTCATTGCGAACCGCGTAGCCAAGGAAGCCAACACCGGATACAAGAACAAAATTGACGACCTGATTAAAGTCGTACTCGAAAGAATCTAATAAACTTATTATGAATCAACAGGTTCTCTTCTTCGGGAGAGAACCTGTTTTTATGTATGAAAACTCACTCACATGGAAGCAAGTTTTAAATCCACCCTTACCGACAAGCGTCAGCGATACGCCCAGTTCCTCGAACAGTTCGCCCCTCTGATTGAAGGCGAGAAAAACGAAATCAGCATGCTGGCCAACACCTGTGCCGCCCTGAAAGAAGCCTTCGGATTCTTCTGGGTAGGCTTCTACCTCGTACACGAAGGCGAGCTCCACCTCGGTCCGTTCCAGGGCAGCGTGGCCTGCTACCGCATCAAGAAAGGACGCGGTGTATGCGGCACCGCCTGGGCTGAAGCCTGTACCCAACTCGTGCCCGATGTAGACCAGTTCCCCGGGCACATTGCCTGCAGTTCCCTCTCCCGTTCCGAAATCGTCGTGCCGATAATAGTCGCAGGAGAAGTGCGGGGCGTGCTCGACATCGACAGCGACCAGCTGGCTACATTCGATGAAACCGACCGTGAATACCTCGAAAAAGTAGTCGACTTGCTGGTGAAAACCCTCTACCAGTTCGCATAAATCTGCAGGCTCCACTTCCGGATGTAACCCGAAAACCGTATCTTTGCAAGGATTTTAAAAAGACATATACACGTGAACATATTACAAACTGAAGATACCATCTGTGCCATTGCCACCGCTCAGGGCGGAGCCATCGGCACCATCCGCGTGTCGGGCCCGGAAGCTATCCCCCTCACCGACCGCATCTTTAAGCCCGTTTCCGGCAAGCCATTAGCCGAACGTGCGCCTTATACCCTCACTTTCGGTCACATCCTCACACCTGAAGGAGAAATTATCGACGAAGTGCTGGTCAGCCTTTTCCGTGCCCCCCACTCTTACACTGGTCAGGATTCCACGGAAATCTCCTGCCACGGCTCAAGCTACATCCTTCAGCAAGTGATGCAACTTCTCATCCGCCAGGGATGCCGTGCCGCTGGACCGGGTGAATATACCCAGCGTGCCTTCCTGAACGGTAAGATGGACCTGAGTCAGGCCGAAGCCGTGGCCGACCTCATTGCATCCACTTCTGCCGCTACCCACCGCATGGCCATGAACCAGATGCGTGGCGGATTCAGCCGTGAACTGGCTGTCCTGCGTGACAAGCTGCTCCACCTCACCTCCCTCATGGAACTGGAACTCGACTTCAGCGACCACGAGGAACTGGAGTTTGCCGACCGTTCGGAACTGGAAGACATCGCCCGTCAGATTGAGCAAGTCATCCATCACTTAGTAGATACGTTCAGCGTGGGCAATGCTCTGAAGAACGGAGTGCCCGTGGCTATCGTCGGCGAAACAAACGCTGGTAAGTCCACCCTGCTGAATGCCCTCCTGAACGAAGAACGCGCCATCGTGAGCGACATTCATGGTACCACCCGCGACGTCATTGAAGACACCATGAACTTGGGAGGTATCACCTTCCGCTTCATCGATACCGCCGGTATCCGCGAAACGACCGACACCATCGAAAGCTTAGGCATCGAACGGAGCTTCCAGAAGTTGGATCAGGCCGACATCGTGCTTTGGGTTATTGATGCCACTTGTGCCGAAGAACAATACCGTCAGTTGGCCGACAAGATTCTGCCACGCTGCGAAGGCAAGCACTTGGTGATTGTCTTCAACAAAGCAGATTTGTTTTCACCGGCAGATTCTTCAGCAGATGAACAACTCGCCCGCCTGAAAGCGGCTCTCCCCGACTTACCGGAGGATGCTTGTGTGCTTTCCCTTTCGGCCAAGCAGAAAGAGGGGCTTTCTCAGCTTCAGAAACAGTTGGTGGACTTTGCCGCCCTGCCCGACCTATCACAGAACGATGTGGTGGTGAGCAACATCCGCCATTACGAAGCACTAAGCCGTGCGCTGGAAGCTATCCACCGCGTACAAGACGGACTGGCCATGCAGCTCTCCGGTGATCTGGTTTCACAAGACCTCCGTGAGTGTCTTTATCACTTGGGAGAAATCGTGGGCGGAACAATTGAGACGGATGAGGTGCTGGGGAATATTTTTAAGCACTTCTGCATCGGGAAATAGCTAACTTATTGATTATCAGATACTTATAATAGCAAACAATCTAAAATACTGACTAAAAACGACTTAAATATGGCAAAATAATAGTTTTAGGAAAGGTATTTTCTTTTGTTATGTCTATTTTTTCAACATTTTTGTCCCCCGTTTGTCCCCCAAGCCATATACGGGGGACAAATTTACGTCCCTCTATGTAATTTGAGTACGTTTCACTATAAAATCTATCTAAATCATAGATAATTATTGCTTTATACAGATACCTTCAATCTCTTAGTCTCTAAAATATCAAATACTATAACCACTGATAACCAGATATATACATATAAACAAATACGGAATTAGAATTACATCAGATGAGATTTTGTTCGAAATGTTTGAAAAGTATTTTATCTTATTCCTTCATGCATCAGAAGGTTTATTAAATTACCTAGAAAGATTAACGCAAGGACATTAGATTTGATTCTTATTAAAAAGCACAAGTCCCCTTTTCCATCCCCTTACTCTTAAAGAACATAACATAGTAAGTAAAATCGAAATATAAAGGATATTTTTGCAAAAAACGAGTAAGCTATTAGCAATCAATAAGAATGTAATAGTGCATGGACCTATTACCATATAATTCATTCTTGCAATATATTTAAGAAAGACATTGGTATATGAAGTTTATTAATTATATTTGCAATAACATACTCACCCCGCTTCCCATAAGAACAGCGCGCTCAGGGTGAGTCTTTTATTTTCTATGTTACGAATTACAACATATGTAACCTTCCTGGCCATATGCATTTCTTTCAAGATGAATTAAAGCTATCAATTGCTGTAACTCGAATACACCTGACTTGACATCTTTGAAATGGCTATACTGTTCATCATATCTATTCTTGGAACCTGACTGCTATCTGGACTCAATATCATCAGGAATTAAATATTAAGAACGTTCCTTGCCTAGATACTGATGAAACTCAAAGAGAAATATATTGATTCTAGCCAAATCAAATTCTCCGAAAGGGAGATAATAATTGGGAATAGAACACATCCATCTTCTAAGATCAGAAATTTGTGGATAAATCTGAAATAAGCATACACATTCCACTCATTTTCCATTTATCATGTGAGGTAGCAATGATTCGACCCTATATAAGTTTCCACTTCACAATTATGCGTCATCCAGCGTTCATCTTATCTCCTGTTCCTATATGTAATAATCCCTAATCAAATATGCGATAGCAGAACCGTTGGATATCAAACCATTTAGAACTTCCACATAAGCTGTTCTTAAAGTATTATCTCTACGAATGGCATCTCTTGTCATAGCATCATCATATAAATCCTCTACGGCATTTTGCCATTGTATCATCGAATGCCGATCTCTTGATGACTGACGAAGAATTGCTTTATCTATATGTCTTAAGCAATCAGGCATAAGCCACCTAAAACCAATCTTGCAAACAAGCCAAGGCAGGTAAGAAACGCCCTCTTGAGGTAGTATATGCAAAAGTTTATAGATATGTTCATTCGCGCCATTAACGATTTCCCAATTTTCAAGCAAACTGGGTTTCATCACATCAAAACTAAGCATGAGCGAGGGAAGAACTTCCATAGCATTATTCTTCCTATACCACTCAAACATAATCTCCCACAACTGCCAGAAAGAATCTTTATTTGCTGGAGTGACCATATAGTAATAGTGGTTGAATATTGAACCTATCGGACTCTCGCGTCTGTCATAATGATACCTAGTCTGTTTCAGACTTGACGCCAACCATATTTCTTCTATAAACTTACATCTCTTCTGGGGCATCGCAATCATATATGCAGCACAGAACCTCTCTATTCGCGTATTTGGTATTCTCATAACGTATCGATCATACTTATTATCCGTCAAAGCATCCATGAATTGTCCACAATAGGCAAATGCCATCTTATCTATAACCTTATCCTCTATATCTGTAGGAATCAGTTTGCAAACATGCGCGAATTTATCAACATCGTCTCGTTTATTTTCAGTATTGTTAATATACTGCAGGATAATTTTTTCTGCTAATTCTTTATGGTTAATCCAGATCAACGACTTGAAGGAGTTCTCAAAACGAATAAACAAAGAGTCATTATCATCTATAGCATCAATCAATCTCAATACTATTTGCAACAATTGCCCGTCATCAGGCAGACGGTCAAGCAAATATACAAGTCCATCAGAACTATACTCCGTGTACGGCTGAAACATTCCAGATTCCGCGAATTTAGATGTTTCTTGAACAATGGCTTCATAGCACCATGCCTGTTCTTCTTCGTTCAGATTTTCCCAATGTTTCTTTATGCCCAACGCTGCAACCAGTCCTTTTGCTTCAAGCACACCACCTTGGTCTTTATGTAAGCAATATGCTTCACGCCACTCATCAATAACTTGTTCAAAATCCTCATCGTAGCGTGTTCTGGAGAGGTTACCCACCGATAGTATCTTATTGAATTGGTTGCTAAACTTCTCGTTTTGAGACGCTTCCTCTTTTATATCCTCGGAAGGGCTCCCTTGTAAAATGACTCCCTTATCCGTCTTGCCTATAATTTCATACTGAGCTATATCCATACGACCGGCAGATACTTTCTCCAAATAAGTAGTGGCCGTTTCCTTCAGATGCTTGACAAGTTTTCTAAACTCGTCAGCAAATCCCTCTGTTATGGACATTCTCAGGATTATGCCCTCCAAATCCTGTTTCCTATGCGATAACCGATAACTATCAGCCACCTCTTTTTGAACATTCTTGGATGCAAAGGGACTTATCATGGGCTGCATTAGCTCAGCGCTTAATCTGGTTTTATCCCATAATATGAAATCTCTACAACTATAGATTGGCATGGCTTTCATGCCGACAAATATCGGAAATCTTGTAGCAACACTAGCCAATACTCCCCAAGCGCTTACATTATAACACATACTGTAAACAAAATCAAATACAGCCAAAAGATCCTCCTTAGAGGGAGCATACTTAGCACCATCAATATTGTTTTTGATGGAGTCCATCATCCACTTCTCAAATGTCATCAAAAGGCTTTCTCTCACGTGTGATTGGTAATTGTATCCTCTATACTCGCGCCACAGATAGTCATTGCCTAAGAGGGTTATTTCATTATCATCTACTACAACTTTTATTTCTTCTAATTCTTGTGCATGACTGCATTTAAGCTTTTCTATATCATAGTTAAGAATTTCACAGAGGAATTCTATTGCATCTTCTGGGTGAGAATAGAAGAAGCATTTGAAAGAAGTCGTTAATCCGCTGGATTGATGAATCATAGGATAGTAATCATGTACGATTCCTTCATTATCAAGCCATTCCTGCCTAATTAGAGCTTTATATATATCGGGATATGTATTAATAAAGCCTAGTGTTTCTATACCTTCGCTGAGCAAAAGAAACTCTTTAATAACTTTGTACTTATAAGAATCTAACTCTAACGCCTTTTCAACCCACATCTTAATCTGTTCTGGATTCTCATTCATCCACTTGAAAAGAAGGCGTATTACATTTTTGTCTGGTTTCTCAAGTATTCTATTATCGGCAAGAATCAGATTTACGTTATCTGCTAATATAGAAAAGACATATTTTTTTAAATTGGGAGCATCCCTCTCAGAAAAGCTAACAAGCTCGCATTGCAGTAACAATGGTATCAAATTACTTCTATATGCGTTGAAGACATCTCTGTTCTCATATAGGAATGTAACAAAGGTGTACCATCCCTCCCCTGAAGGAAGCATATAATCTGAATTTCTTAACCGTGAGTCTTCATTAATCAACTTATGTTTCGTGAAAAAATCTTTACCATTCCAGTCCACTTTTCGGAACATATACGATAATGCGTTCGACAATCTTCCTAAAAGCAAATTATTATCTTTTAAAAGAAGGTCTTTTATTGAAGCAAGGAATGATACTCCATTGTCAGAAATAAGGATAGCATAGAATAAGGCATCATAGAACACATCGTCCAAGCTAAGCGAAAGACTCTCTCTAATAAAAACATCAAGATTTTTATCTTCCTCAGAGATATGTGTATCAATATACTGCCGGAACATATTTCTTGATGCGATGTTCGAATCTATGTTCTGGTAGAACTGTGCAAGGTTTATCCCACCTGATTCAACCTCACGATAATTATTATCAATATAACAATACAATCCCCAATCAGTTAATATATCATGTCCAGGGCGCAATAGGCCTTGTTCTGGCTGTCCGACAAGAATATCATCATCAACAAGTGACTTTACTGCATCCGTCATCTCACATTTCACCAAATTCATACCTATTTTGGAAGTTCTTCTTGCCACATCAATAAGAACTTCTATGCGCTGACTGACCAATTCAGGCTTCTTTCCTGATATAATTTGTCGGCAAAGTCTATCTTTAAATTCACTTTCTTTCAAAGTGCTTGCATTTGCTATAGTTGCAATTGAACAAGCTGTATTCAGATAGAATGGGTTTCTTAAGATATGTCGGGTCTTATCTGTTAAGCAGTATGGTTGAATTTGAGGAATATCCCTTTCCACTTCCATCAATTCACCATCACTAAGAAGACCTATATCTATAACATAGTCATCTGTAACAATAACCCCATTACATGCCAAGCACAATCTAAATTGGTCAAGAGAATTTCTCCGGATTGTGAAGACTATTTTTACTTCTTGATTTTCTTTCAGAAGATTTTCTAAGAATAATACTGCAGTATCAGTATTTCCATTCAGCATTCGCTCAGCACTTTCTACGAGTAACACCTTACCGCCATCTCCCCATATAGGTGATTTGAAGAGTTCAGGAAGCCTGGTTGTTATATTCCAATTTGCTAGTATCTCTGATTCTTTTGATTCATCAAGGTCATCACCCAACACCGCTACAGAACAATATTTATTATTTGCTAATACTTCTTTAGCGAGTGCTGATTTACCTATGCCAGCTTCACCGGTAATGATAACGATATTGCCTGTTTCTAAAGAAGAATTTATCTTATCTTTATATTCTTGACGGGGCAGTTGTATTTTTCCAACAATTTTATTTTTGATGCGTTTAAGAACAGATTCACTGTTATCAATCAGTTTATTGTATTGATTAATAATCTGTTGACACAGTTCAATCGGGATTAAAGGTATCTCTGCCCATCCTTTACCTTTAATGACCTCATTAATTTTCTGCAATTTCCAACCAATGAATAGGTTCCTCTCTGCCTCAACTTTATGAATAATGCCAATGAGGTATTTTTCACCATTGGAATCAACAAATACGCCAGAGCCGGAGAAACCACTTTCCATGTACTGCATTTCCATTCCGTCTTTTCGCTCCTCGTCAAGCTTAACATAGAGTTCATTTCCCACCTCACTCTCTTGTGAAATATGACATTTGTTTTCTATCCTAAGTTTATGGTCCATTGCATTTGACGGAAAACCATCTATCTCACACGGATAACCAGAACCTTCAAACGTAGCACACTTCACATTGGCAGCTATCGCCATAGCAATTTCCTCAGGAAGCTTCATTACACAAATGTCAAATTCCTCGGTTGGCGAAATTGCCATCTCTGTAGGGATGACTTCATTTTCATTGCCGCTAATATCGGTAATAACTATGGGCTCTTTCCCCGTATATTCACCGCATACGTGAGCTGCAGTCAGCAGATAATAAGAATCATTCTGCTTGACTAATACTGCACTGCCTGTGTCGTTAGCTTTAAGTTTAACAGTAAAGTCGTAGTTCGTATTCATATTACTCAAAAATGAAGTTGGCGTTATCAATAATTTTTAGATTTCCACAATTATCGTTTGCAAAAATCTCCTTTAGTTTGAAGTTCATATGGGTGAAATGCAATTCACAGCCCATCGGGTTTGCGGCATTCAATCTGGCTATAGTTTCTTTGTCAGGTAGATGATATCTATTAGTACCATTGCCAGAGATAACATATTTAGGACAGATAATGTCTTTCAAGAAAGCGAATGAGCTATTTCTACAGCTACCATGATGGGGAATATGCATAAGATCAAACTTATACTTTCCATCCTTCAATATATCTACATTATTTAAGCCGTTAGACAAAATAGAAGAACATGAATCAGCGGAAAACAGCAGGTTATAACCGTGATAGCTTAATACAAAAGCAATGCTACTATTGTTTTTTACTTCATTATCTTCCTTGTACAGCTCCATATTGAAATCCTTGAATTTCTTGTCATAGTCCCATTCTCCACCTTTTATAAGCCCATCTGCTGTTTGAGTAACATCTTTGAATTCTTTGTCATTCCACCATTCTATATAGCGTTTCATTGCATTCTCGTCTGGTGCAACCACGGTTATTGTGACATCAGATAAAGTAGAAGTATGCCCTGTAAGTATATTATGCTTAATACTTACATGCTTTTCCCTAAGTAAGTCGCGTAAATTTTTTCCACCATGGTAGCCTATTGTTCCCGTTCGCTTTATTTTATAGTCACCTTTCCCACCATAATTCATCCAGACCTCTTTTAACTGTTCATGGTGAGTTTCGAAGAAATCGGTGTCTTTGATAAAATTATAGAGCCCTCCTATATGGTCATCATCAATATGAGTTATTATCCACAGATCTATCGATTCCCCTTTGTCAAATAAGAATTCAAGTTCCTTCTTTAATCTGTCGGTATAGCAGAACTTTCGTGGATTAATATTACCACCATCCACAAATATATTATGCACACTGCCATCGTCACCCATAAAACGGATGATAATGGCATCATAATATTGCATAGGTATATATTTTACAGATAACATAACAATAAACTTTCGTATTTAAATCCTAGTAGCTTTTTTAATTCCTCTACTATTAATCAATTCCCTTCTTCAAAAGGAAGAGAGTCCATGTTTTTATAAAGCCACTTTGTGACAGGAAGTCTTGTATAATGCGATACTTTTCAAATTCGATTTCTTGCAAGTAATTAGCTAGAGAACCACTTATTTCCATTATTTTTGAATATTGACAATTTGCCAAAATCTTTAATTAGCCCCATATTGTTCATCCATGATGCATTGCTGAAACATAGTTTTTTTACTAAAGTGCATTAAAAGGAATTAGGCTCTTCTAATGATGCTTTTTAGCTAATTACTTTTCATCAATCTCCTCCACTCTTCTTTCCTTTTCACATATTCCGAGTACTCATTGGCGTTATTATTCAACGTATCAACAAGGTACTGCGCCATGTAGTGCATTTGTGTTGCATACAATACAGGAATTCCATTATCATCAACAGCATAATGAGCATTGCTGTGCTCAATACCAGTTACCATGTGTTCAAATGCCAGACGTGGATTTATGCCTCCACTTATGAGAGTATTGCATATGGTTTTCATTTTTTTGCTCCGAGTAGCTACGGGTTCTGATTTCAAACACATGAGATCTTTCTCTGGGTTATTCATATAACAATAATACAACCAAATCTCAAAGCAAGGATTGCTCACTATCCATTGCTCTTGGGTCCCAGTTAAATCCTCTATGAATATTTTCTCCAATTGATCATAGAATTCATCTACATCTGAAAGGAGAAATACTTTGTCCATAGCCTCCAAATGAAAAAGTTGGGATTCTATTTTTATTTCTCCTGTCAGTTGGATTTGCGCGCACTTATCCTGCATCTGATATGGCTGCAAACCTTGTCCCTTTTCAGACATGAAAGCAACCTTCAATGAGTGCAGTTCACGCTGCCGTATAAGTTCCAGAAGAAAATCCCTTTCCCGTTTCTCACCTCCAGAAAGCACGAATATAAGGCTCGTTGAAAGAACTCCTTCAGTTTTCCGGTATGCCAACGGCACTTGTATGCTTTCAGACATTCCGCTCCCATCCTTATTTTCCGTGGTAGCTTTATGCAATGGAACATCAGCAGGAGTCCTTGCCGAATCTTCTTTTGAATATGTCAGCTTTGATAAATCCATAACGCATCTTACATATTCAGTTCACCAATAAACGGAATAGCACCATAACGTCCTTCCATGTATCCATTCTCAATATTGATTGTGTTATGGATTTTGAAGTCATTCAGTGAATACATGCGACTGCTTCCATTCTTTTTCTCAACCATCCAGACCTCATCGGTGCGCAGGAAATCTTGATTAAGCAGGCAGGTCTGATGAGTAGTAAAAATAAGCTGGCCATTTGTTTCATGTGAAGAGAAGTAACGGACAAGCTTGCGTACCAGGTGAGGATGTATGCTATGGTCAAGTTCATCGATTGCAACAGTTTTGCCTGACTGCATGGCTGCATAGAATGCCGGCACAAGTGATAATAGGCGCACTGTGCCATCAGACTGCGCCTGAATATCCATCTCCTTTGAGAATCCGTTCTCTCCAAACTGACGGAACATCATCTGACTTATCTTCTGCACTCCATCTTCAACACTGATATCTCTAGTATTTCTGAAATCAACAACCTCTGACAGCACACCTGAATGCATTTTCCTGAGTTTATCCACCGGCAGGTTGCTAACATCATGCGTACTTATCCAATCTTCGAAATTCTCCGTCTCGACCTTCACGCCATCAATACCCAGGTCAATGGCTTTAAAAAGTTCAGAGGCAAATTTATTAATGTTTTCATCGTTCCTGAAGATCCCTATCAAGGCCGGGTTAAAGGAATGTAAGCCTATTATTGTCAGTTCATCATCAAACCACTTTTGAGCAATATCAATATTGGCATCAGCCAGCACAGGCATATCATTGTTAATGGTCAGCAAACTTGCAAACGGATTTTTCTCAATCCATCCCAACACCATTTTGTTGACTTCAGCAGAAGGAGCAATTGAATATTCAACAGCACCATCTTGACGAGTGAAAATATTTTTATTCTCCTCAGCTCCTAAGCCGGACACTTGCAGAGTCTCGAAAGTAATCCCCGTCTTAGCAATTTCCACAGAATATATAAATGGAATTCCGGATTTCGTCGCAAATTCAATAGCCAGTTCTATAGGCTCATCGCCAGCATCTTCCTTCAACGCAAACATATATCTTCCAACACTATCACCATTCAAGAAATTCTTATTGGTAGCTATGGCTTTCAGGAAATTTATCCCTTTCAGGAGATTTGATTTTCCTGCTCCATTTGCGCCATAAACAGCTGCCATTTTCAACACTGGCAGTTTCCCGTCAAGCATAGTAATATGGTTCGACAAAGTAGTCCTTTTCATGTTTGGAAACATATCAAACTGAACCTCATCATTAAATGAAAGAAAATTCTTCAGTATAACCCGGAGTATCATATTTTTATCAACTATAGTACGTTAAACTTCTAATTAGCAATTCTGTAAAAAGGAATAAACCTTCAATCACTTGCAAAGATAAAAATATATTTTTATCGCGTGAAGATTTCACGTGATTTTTTCACGCATTAATCAATAATCGTAATTTGCTATCTAAAATTCGATTATCGGGCCTACCAAAAGAAAAGTCTCTGTCTCTTTTGGCAAGCAGATAGTTTGGTTTAGAACTTTGATAGATATACAATAAACAAGACTAAACTTATATCTATAAGAGGCGGCGAAAGAAAAGAGGTATAAAGAGCAAATACATCGCTTCAAAACATGTGGGACACGAGGGACAAAGGAGATTTAGTAGGCTCCTTAATCACGTTTTTCAAAAATGAAATTGTATTAGTGTTTTTTTTGCAGATTGTCTCCATTTTTTTGTCCCTCGTTTGTCCACCAGTATGAAAAATTGCTAAAATCATATTTGATTATCAGCATATTATGAGTTTATAACATATATTGCATCGGTAAATAGACATTCTGTGTGGGTAAGTAATTGCCTGTTTGCAAGCGAATATAGATATAAAGGCTACTGATTTCCAGTAGCCTTTTATCATTTAGAAAGAAGAGTTGATATAATCAAATCACTTTTCAAAAAAACAAACTCCTGTATATTCTTTAAAATATAGTTAAATTTACCTCGATACGTACGTGACGAGGTCTTGACACGTTCGTGCTGATGTCTCGTCACGTTCGTGTCGAGACCTTGACAGCTACGTGTCGAGGTATTTTGGTATAGGCGCAATCACATCTGCGTCTATGCCACATAAAATCTTTTATCCTATCTTCTTCAATGTGGCATAATATTTTTGCATATACCTGAACCAACTTCCTAACGGACCGATGCTTACGGTTAGTTAACATAATAGATAGGAATTTCTATTCCAAAAAGAAATTATGCATCGACAAATAACAACTCCATTTTACACCCTGTACACAACATCAAATCCACTAGTTGTCAGCATTTTTTTGTTTACAAAAATTCACTCCATATTTATTCTCTTGGCGTGGACCTAAAAACTCCTAAGCACAAATGAAAACTTATACCTCCCCTCTTTACGTTTCCCGATGCAGAAACATTTGTTTTTGCCCTGAAAGCCGTATGTTTTTCGCGGATGAAAAACATATAGCTTAGCACACGGAAACATAAAAGATTACACAAGACTTATAAATAAATCTGTTTATCTTTTAATTAAAGAGCCCCATTTTTATAGCAAAAAGGTATAATATTGAGATTGGCCATTCCTAATAGAGTTCTCTGTAATCTCCATTAGAATGGCCAATCTCAATATTATTCAATACTTATGTAAGATGTGACAACCACCTTACCATGAAAGAAGCCCGGTATTCTTTTCTATTGCTTGGCAAAATCAGATGGCGTAACGCCAAACTTATTTTTAAAGACTTTACTGAAATGGGAATTACTTCCAAAGCCCGTCTCATAGATTATCTCCGTGATATTCATGTCTGTATGTTTCAACAGATAAGCTGCCTTGTTCAGTCGCATATCCCGAATGAAATCACCCAATGACTGCCCGGAAATATCCTTCACCATGGCATAAAGTCTTGTCCGGCCAAGCCCAAAATGCTTGCACAGCATATCAACAGAAAGATCCGGATTCGATATATTATTTTCCAAGAATCCGTTCAGACTTTCTATAAACTCCTTGTCTTTCTCCGACTTTATGGATTTGCGGGTTACTTCCGGTTCTGCCTGCTCCTGCCCTTCCGCCTGTTCTTCCGGATTTACATCCACGGGCATTGCCTGTGTATGTTCTGTCTGCATCATCCGGAGTTTCTGTGCCAGAAGTCTGGCTACATTAAGTTCCAATATCTTCATGGAGAAAGGTTTGGGAAGATACAAATCGGCTCCCGATTCATAACCCTCAATCTGATTTTCTACCGTACTTTTTGCCGTAAGGAGAATTATCGGTGTATATGCTATCGACAAGTTATTTCGGATGGCCTTGCACATCTCTATTCCGTCCATTAACGGCATCATCACATCACTGATAATTAAATCAGGATAGAATTCCGTACATTTTCTCAACCCCTCTTCTCCGTTTTCCGCAGTAATCACATGGTATTTTATCTGGAAATGCTCTTTCAGCATGGACAACAATTCCACGTTATCCTCCACTAGCAACAGGGTCTGCCTGTCCGAGGCATCTGCCGCTTCCTTATCTTCATCTACCGATGCTTTCTGAGGTTCCATATCATAGTTATATTCTACGTGAACTGATTGCAAATAGCCATGCACATCAAATGTATTATTTTTATCCTGCACTTCTTCTTTCAATCTCATGGGCAATGTGACAATGAATTCCGTACCCTTCATCCGTTCACTGCTCACAATAATGTTCCCACCATGTAGAAGCACCATGTTCTTGGCAATGGCAAGTCCTATACCCGAACCTAAATGTACCGAAGAGTTGTCTCTTATCTGAAAGAAACGGTCGTAAATCTTACTGATTGTTTCCGCAGAGATTCCGACTCCCGTATCGGAAACTTTTAAGATACAAACTTCTTCGCCCCATATCGTGTCACCCACTTGGAAAGAGTTTTCATATTTAGGAGAAGGAGCCACATCTGTGCCAGTTGTAAGAGAGACTTCCACACGTCCCCCATTGGACGTATATTTCATGGCATTGGAAAGCAGGTTCGTCAGTACCATGGAAAATTTCTCCAGATCAAATTTCATCAGCACGTTCTCCTGCACCGAGGTGGTAAATTCTATTTTCTTACGCAGGGCCCAGGGAGAAAATTCCTGCACAATCTGCAACACATATTTATCAATTCTGTCTTCTTGCAGATTCAAATCGGCAATATTCAGGTCACTCTTTCTAAAATCTACCAGCTCTGTAATCATGGTCAGCAGTCTGTTGGCATTTCGGGATACCGAATTGAATGACTCCTGAATTTTCTGTGGCACCTGCCCGACTGTCCGCCCAAACTCATCTTCCATTCGTTCCACTGACGACAGAATAAGCGTTAAAGGCGTCTTGAATTCATGAGAGATATTCATGAAGAACTGCAGTTTCAGCTGATGGTTTTCCTCATCCTTTTGCTTTTCCATGTCATGCAGAGATATTTTATGTTTCATATTCAGTTCCTGCACATACAGGTAGAAGATGAACAGCACCAGTGAAAAGGTAAATATCAAATAAGTAATTTTAGCCCACGGAGAAAGCCACCAAGGAGGCAGTACTTCAATCTGCAGCTTTTTACTTACCGGATTCCAAGTCTGTCCATTATCCGTAGAGTACTGCAATTCAAAATCGTAAGTGGAATAATCCAGATTGGAATAAAGCACTTTATTCTCACTCACCGGTACTTCCCGCCATTCCGCATCATATCCGCCCAATTTATACCGATACATAATTCTATTCGAAAGACGGTAGCCTAAGGCGGAAAACTCTATTGAAAAATCATTCTGATCATGATGCAATGTCAATTTTTCCAGTTTATCCAAAATTTCAGGAAGCACAACTACCCCATTTATCTTCTCACCGACCCGAATTCTCTCTCCATGAACATATAAGTTTGACAAATAAAGCTGATATTTTTCATTTCCAGTCTGCACATGATTGGGATAAAAATAGCTCAAGCCATCTATTCCACCCATGTACATCATTCCGTCTTTCCCTTTGTAACCAGCTCCATATTTGAAGAAGTTGCCTTGCAATCCGTCTAGGTAATCAAATCGAGAAAGGATGCCGGTTTGTGTATCCAGCTTCATAATGCCATAGCCGCCAATCCACACATTGCCATTCTTATCTACCATCACAATTTCCGCGTCATTACTCATCATACCGTCCTGTGTCATGTAAGACGTTGCAGAATAAGCATTGTCCGTATCCCCCTGGATAACCAGACGGTTCAGACCTCCTCCCAACGTTCCGACCCAGTAAATCGAATCATTCTGTTTGTCAATGCAAGCCAGGAAGTTATTCGATAAGGAATGAGGGTTCTTCAAATCTACTCCATAAGAAACCACTTTTTTAATATCAGAATCGGTTCCCTGCAAGATAAATCGAGAAAGCCCTTTTCTGGTACATGCCATCATTTCGTTTTTTTCTTTATCAAAAAACAAATAAGGTACACAAGTTGACTTCAAACCATCCCGTAAACCTATGTGTTTGACAAAAGTAAGTGCCCCATTATCTTCTTTAAAGCAATAGATACCATTTTTCCAGGTACCCACCCACAGGAAGCCGTTTGCATCATATTCCATTCGAGTGATGTCTACAGCAGCCTTTACCAATGCTTTTTCATTGTTGAAGATGACATACGACATCGAATTTGATTTTACGTCATAGGCCACAAGGCCATTTATCAGTCCCACATAAAGAATACGTTCATTCTTACTAAACTTTAAAGCCTTAAACACATTTCCTTTTCCCAGGAATTGAGAAAAGTCTGTAAACATCAGAAGACCTTCGTCCGTACGATACTTATTCAAGCCTTGTTTCTGAGTCAGAAGCCAAAGCGTACCGTCAGAACTTCTTTCAATACCCTTCACAAAAGTACCCTTTATTGAATATTCATTTGAAGGGTTATCGTATACTGTACCAAACAAAGGCATTGATAAAGAAACATAATTCAGTCCTTTTCCCCAAGTTCCAATCCACAAATTATGAAAACTGTCAATGAATAATGTGGAAATAAAGTTAGAGGAAATGGAAGTGGTATATGCAGATTGCCGGGCATGAATATCGGCGTAAACCTTGCCTGAGTTTGTAGAAATCTGTAACAAGCCTATATTCGAGGCACATCATAAAGTATTGCTTCGGTCCACAATCAGTTTTCCTGAAGTATGTTGAGGAATATGTGCATTCAAGCTATGAAAATCATAAAAGTCATAACGTGACAAGTTCAGACTGCCATCTGTATTCAACGGGAATCTGGCACAACCGGAAGATACTCTCAGATACAGGAAATTGTCTCTAATATAAAGTGAGGAAGAAGCCTCATTCCTTCGGGAAATTTCACGGCATTTATATGAGTTCACAATTTTCACTCTGCCCTGAGCCAGCTTCACCTGTAAAAGCATATCGGGAGTACACAACCAGGTATAATCGCCATTTTTCACAATCGTATGCACATTTTTCTTTGCCGACAAGACCTCAGACTCTTTCCCATAAGAAGAAAGCAAGTTTCTTTTACGATCCACATCCACCACATACATGGAATCAGAAGTTACCACCCACAAAACTCCTTCTTCTGTGGCATATACTTTGTCGACCAAAGTGGATGATAATACCTGAAGGTCGGCAGAGAGTTCAAAATCGGCATAATTCCCCTGATTATAATTAAATCTCAACAAACCGCTTTCTGTACCAATCCATAAATTACAGGAATCTGTAGCCAGCGAAGTGATACGGTCGTGAAGATAACGGATTCTGTCCGTCGGTTTATAATACTCATACGACTGCAGGTTGTATCCATCAAAACTTTGCAAGCCTCCATTGGTTCCAATCCAGATGAGTCCATTCACATCCTGAGTTACACAGGTTACATCTGTATGTAATAGTCCGTTCTCCATTGTCAACGTCCTGAACTTAGGAGCATTTGCACCCATAAGAGTCAGGCTAAAGACTAGCAAACAACTAAGGAGTATCCCTGTTTTTTCTTTAAAAGACATCATAAAATTACATTTTCAACAAAGATAAAATATATAAATGCATTAATTACCACTCATTCACAAAAAAAGAGGAGTTACCCCCTCTTTTTACTAACCTATACAACATTACCTTTATGAAAACCACGAACAACATCCTTCATACAAGCATGTCATTCAATTTATTAAAACCCTATTGAAAACCTCTCCACAAAGAAAAAAACAATTAGTTAGTTGTATTTGATTTATTGTACGGATTCTTATTTCAAATGTACAAATATTACCTGAAATCAATCTTTTCACAATTTAAGATGGACCATCTCAGCATCTCATGCATACTTTTTTCGGTCAGTACCTTTCCGTTTACCCTGAAATTCTCAAAAATGAGTCCACTTAAAGGAGTCTGCCCCTTCACTCCTTCCATATAATTCTTTTTACCTTTTGAAACATCCACCCACACATTCCAATCCTTAAACAGGAAATTCTTAATCAACTGGTCTTTATCGCCTAATGGGGATAACCTGAAAATATGTGTCACCGGAGTATCCGTACGCACATCTTCAAATACAAACCCTTCATCTGCTCCTCCACCGTTCCGGCAGCTTAGAATACCATTATTAGGTCTGTCCGAATCCCACTCCGCCCGGATTATATCCACCCGGCTTACACGACAGTTTCTTGCTACTGAATTACTCCAGTTCAACTGGAAAATGGCCCCATTATCCAATTGCCAGCATACGACATCTTCTACCACAATATTATCTCTATATATCTTGATATTATCATCATTGGCCCAGATGAAACAATTCCGGATTGTAGAGTTGGCATAAGCAGCAATACCGTCACAATTATAAATCCATCCTCCCACGATTTTAGTCCAGGCCACTTCATTATCCGTTCCCAACAACCTTATAGCAAAGAAAGAATAGTCTGCAATCACAATACCATCCACTATAATGCCGTCGGCTCCATTTTTGGCTTCTATCATGTGCGATTCACGCAGATGTAAGCGTGCTCCTGACAAAACCCCTCTTCCGTAAATCTTCACATTGGAACAAGCCTTTCCATCCATAATGAAAGAACCAAATACCCAAGCTCCTCCTTCCAGGTAGATGCGTTTTATATTTGAAGGAACTTTATACACTCCTATGTCATGTACCCCTTTCTTAAAATAAAGGGCTGAATCTTTTACAGAAAGTGTAGAGAGAAGTGTTTTATCACCCTTTTCTATCACTTTCCATTTTGGCAAATCGGCCGAGACATCCGTTTCCATCGGATCTGCAAAAATCAACAATCCTTCCTTATAGCCATCTTCACCAATTTCCACAGAAAATTGTCCTGGACGGTCGAGCATAAAAGAGAAGCAGTTAGCATCCTGTTTATTCACTTTTATATCGTGTCTGGACGGATACACTTTAATTTTTTTCCCTTCTATATCTTTATTCACCCGCACTGTAACTTTCACCTTTCCCTGAAACGAGAAATGTCCCCAATGAATACTTCTGCCTTTGAATTTAGTCAAAGGCTTGTCATCGTTTTTCCTTTGTCCGGGCATTCCTTTAAAATAAGCGTTACAGACATTTTTGAAAATAGTCACGTCATTATCCGTGTCATCATTCAGATACACACGATACAATTCAGATTGTTGTACCCGATGATTTTTTTCCGGATATGTCACAAGTGTAGCTGTTTTGTTTCCTGCGTAAATGGAATTCATCCATGAAATACACAAGCATACAATGAATAATAATACTTTCGTCCTCATATGTTCTTCATTCTTACAGCGGCAAAATTACAGGCAAACAGGCTATCCGCCTTATTTTCGTGTACAAATAATTTGTACTAGCGTACAGAACCCGCAGTATGTACGCTGGCAACAATTTCAAGGACGCATAAACCAGTGGTTAGCCTGTTCCAAGGCTATTTTTGTATAAAACATTTATACATTATGAGAAAATTCATCTTTTTATTATGTTGCAGTGTATGTTTTTCCGCTTATGCACAAAAGTGGGAAATGAAGCAAGCTCCTTTAATGACACCTTGGAGCAAAAACATCGACATCCATCATGTACTTCCAGAATACCCCAGGCCACTCATGCAACGGGAAGACTGGAAAAATCTTAATGGAGTATGGGAATTTGAAATACGTGTAGAAGGAGACCGGCTACCGGCAAAAAGAAAACTTCATGAAAAAATCCTCGTTCCCTATCCATGGGAATCGGCTCTTTCTGGAGTAAGAAGACAACTCTCTACCCAACGGGCGTGGTACAAACGGACTTTTACTCTTCCCAAAGAATGGAAAGGCAAGAATATCATTCTAAATTTTGGAGCCGTTGACTGGGAATCAGAAATCCATGTGAACGGAAAACTAGTCGGGACCCACAAAGGAGGATACGATCCGTTCTCTTTCAATATAACGTCTTATCTTGACTTATCGGCCAAAGAGCAGGAACTTATTGTCAGTGTCTATGACCCGGGAAACAGCAAGGCCATTCCTCACGGAAAGCAAAACAATACACGTTTTTCCGAACCGAAAGGCTATAGTTACTCCCCTTCTTCCGGTATCTGGCAAACCGTATGGATAGAACCGGTCAACAAAGATCATGTCACAGCCATACATACGATTCCTGATTTTGATAAGAAAGCATTCCACGTAGAAGTCAATGCTTCCGGCAATCAGAACCTGAAGGTAAACATCTGTATCCAGTCACAGGGGAAAACAGAAAGCCAACACTCAGGCGCGCTGAATACTCCGATTACTCTACCCCTGCAAACCATTCGTCCATGGAGTCCCGACACACCTCATCTGTATGATGTGATAGTCAAACTGACCAACGAAAAAGGAGAAACCGTGGATAGCATCAGAAGCTATGCGGGTATGCGCAAAATCTCATTAAAGAACGAAAACGGTGTACAGCGTCTGGCGCTTAATGACAAATTTATTTTCCAGATGGGGCCATTGGACCAGGGATACTGGCCCGACGGCATATACACTGCGCCCACAGATGAAGCCTTGAAATGGGATGTACAGAAAATAAAGGAATGGGGCTTCAACATGATACGAAAACACATCAAAGTGGAGCCGCAGAGATGGTACTACTGGTGCGACAAATTAGGCATATTGGTATGGCAAGACATGCCCAACTGTTTCAAGACACGAAATGAAGAAGAAAAGGAGCAGTTTGAAACCGAACTGCAACGCATGATTCGTACCCACTGGAACCACCCTTCCATTGTCAACTGGATTGTGTTCAACGAACATTGGGGAATATACGATTGTGAGCGTATCACAGAAAATGTCATGAAGCTTGACCCGAGCAGACTTGTCACAGGCAATAGTGGTATCGATGCCCGGAAGCCCAGTATCGACTATGAAGTGGGCCACATTAAGGACAACCATTCCTATCGGCCTCCTCACGTGCCACTTATCAGCAGCAAAAGAGCCACCGTCAACGGAGAATACGGTGCCATCGGTTATAAAATCGAAAACCATATCTGGGATACCGACGGACCTTGGGTACACCACAACTATAAGAACAAGGAGAATGCGACAAAGGAATACGTAAAATTCATTCAGCAAATCAACGAATACATACGTCGCGGACTCAGTGCAGCTGTATATACCCAGTGGACTGATGTGGAAAATGAAATGAACGGACTCTATACCTACGACCGTAAAATAGAAAAATTAGATAAACAAAAAGTATCCGATGCCAACCGCTCGACCTATACAGAGAAAGAGCAGATAAAAGGCCAGACCGATGCACAATACATTCAATAATCTTTTAATTACACCTTATGAACTCTATTAAACTGATTTCACTTGCCGCACTGGCAACTTCACTCATGCCCTCCTGGGCTGCTCAAAAGCAAAACAAGCCGAACATTATCTTTGTCATATCCGATGACCATAGCGTTCCGTTCTTAGGGTGCTATGGAAATAAAGACATCAAGACTCCCAACTTCGATAAGTTCGCTTCCGAAGGAATGACTTTTACCAGAACCTACGTGACGGCCCCTCAAAGTGCTCCTTCACGTTCTTCTTTCTTCACAGGACGTTCTACCATCTCTACTACGATGTCTATGTTCTCTCTGCCTCTGCCAGGAAATGTCATTACCTATCCTGATATTCTGAAAGAGCATGGATATTACATCGGAGTGACTGCCCGAAGCCATCACCAGGATGGGCTGAAACGCAACAAAGACATTCAGCAGGCCATTGAAAGAAACGACATGGCTACCTTCGGTCGTCGGTTCGATTATCACAGAATTGGCGGACAGCCGTTGCCGGAACTGAAAGTCTTTCTGGACAAGGCCTCCACAGAAGGAAAAGGAAAGCCCTTCTATGTTCAGGTCAGTTTCTATGACCCTCATCGCCCATGGGATAAGAATGCTATCCCAGAACCTCATGACCCTAATACCATTAAATTGCCAAACAATTATCCGGATAACGCACTTATTCGGGAAGATTTTGCACGTCATTACGATGAGATAGCCCGTATGGATACCCAGTTCGGACTCATGATGGAAGAACTGGAAAAACGAGGATTGGCAGACAACACCATCGTCGTATTTGTAGGCGATAACGGTTCAGCCCTGTTAAGAGGTAAAGGAACCCTTTATGAAACCGGTATCAATGTACCACTTATCGTACGCTGGCCAGGAAAAATCAAACCGGGAAGCTACAGTAATGTACTTGTATCGGGAGAAGACTTTGCTCCTACCCTCTTGAAACTAGCAGGATATAAAGCCGACCCTAAAATGACCGGCCACAGCTTCGCTCATACTCTGTTAGGTAAAGCAGGAACCGACAGAACGTGGGTATTCTCTGCCCGTGGAGCCCACGCAGAAGACCTGCCAGTCACCACCAAAGACTTTGACCTCATCAGAGCCATAGTGACCGACAGATACAAGCTTATCTATAACCCGGTGAGAGAACTTCCCTACTGGCCGGTAGATTTCTCACATGAACCATTCTGGCTCGACCTGGTAGAGCAAAACAGAACCGGCTTCATACCACGGGAATGGAAAGAAAGATATTTCTCAGAAAGACCGATGTTCGAACTGTATGACCTCAAAAACGACCCGCAAGAATTACACAACCTTGCCGGACTTAAGGAATATGCAGAAATAGAAAAGAAACTGCGTGACACCATGGCCGAGAAAATGCTGGTAGACCGTGATTACGTGCCACTTCCTTTCTATTCGCTGGACAAAGAATATAAATAGAACGTACAAATTCAATAAGAATGCGGACACAGGAACCAACCGTTTTCTCTTAGTCCGCCTAACTTTGTGACAATAACCAAATAATTATAAATCATGAAAAATAAAACATTCTTATCTGCCGCACTGGCTTTCTTCATGCTGGCCGGCTTTAACCAGACGACTCAGGCTACCACTCCGCAGATGCCGTCTGAAGAAACAGTAAGCAAATGCAAGGTGGCTCCCACTCCTCCTATGGGATGGAACAGTTTCGATGCATACGACTGCCGTATCAACGAACAGGAATTCAAAGCCATCGTAGACTATATGGCTGCCAACCTGAAACAGCATGGTTGGGAATATGCCGTTATCGATTACTGCTGGTTTAACGATAACCCTGGAGGTTGGAATAACCCCAGCAAACGATATGGCCATCCGGACATCCGATTGGATAAAGACGGCAAACCACTCGATGTGCTTTGCATGGACGAATACAGCCGTCTGATTCCTTCTGTGAAAAGATTCCCTTCTGCTGCAAACGGAAAAGGATTCAAACCGCTGGCCGACTACGTACACAGCAAGGGTATGAAATTCGGTATCCACATCATGCGTGGTATAGCTCGCCAGGCTTACTTCCAAAAATCAAAAATCATGGGAAGCAAGGCTACGGCTTACGACATTGCCGAACCTTTCGACACATGTAACTGGTGTAATAACATGTATGGAGTGGACGCTTCTAAAGAAGGTGCGCAGGAATACTATAACTCTATCTTCAAATTGTATGCAGAATGGGGAGTAGACTTTATTAAAGCCGACGACACCATGTATCCTCCCTATCACAAAGGAGAAATCGAAATGATGCGCAAAGCCATTGAAAACTCCGGTCGCCCAATGGTACTGAGTTTATCTTGTGGTGAAGCTCCATTAGGCCGTGCAGAACACATTAAGAAAAACGCTACCATGTGGAGAGTGTCAGCCGATTTCTGGGACAATTGGGAAGATTTGTATCACAATTTTGACTTACTGAATGCCTGGTCTTCTCATATCGGAGAAGACAGTTGGCCGGATGCGGATATGATTCCGTTTGGAAAACTGGCACTTCAAAACCGTCCGGTAGGAAAAGAACGCATGAGCCGTTTCACTCCTGAAGAATATAATACGCTCATGACTCTGTTCTGTATGGCACGCTCTCCGCTGATGATTGGAGCCGACTTGCTTTCTACCCCCAAAGAAATCATCGACAAATATTTCAAGAACGATGAAATCCTTGCCATCGACCAGCACTCCACAGATAACCGGCAGGTATTCAAGAACAAGAGTTATGCCATCTGGACTGCCACTGTTCCCGAAACAGGCGAACGCTATATTGCGTTGTTCAATCTGCAAGACAAACCTGCTACCGTCACTTTCAATATGGAACTGGAATCTCTACGCGGCAAGTATCAGGCACGTGATTTGTGGAAGAAGCAGAATATCGGTATTGTGGAAGGAAAACTTTCTGCTCAGTTAGGAGCGCACGATGCCACTGTATTCAAACTCACAAAAGTAAAATAATCCAGAAAGTAATCTCAATGAAAAAAATCAATATTCTACTTATTGGTATATTCATTACTTTTCACACGCTATACGCCCAGACCCCTCTTTGGCAGGGGAAAGGGCGTATTGCCATAAGTAGCGACGGTAATGAACACGATGATGATGACTGGGCTGCCACTCCGTTGTCGCTCGCTATGATTGCAGCTAAAGGATTGCAAGACAAGCTTGTATTGTATACCTACAGCGACCATATCTGGGGGAGCAATCAGGATCGCCCTAACAAACATGGCATCAGTGCCTACGAGCACATGCGTCTCAGTGCACTGGGAAGCAAGAAATGGTTTGGCTTTCACAATAGCCGCTTCATTTGTGCCGTAGACAATGCTGAAATTGCTTACAATGCCATGAGAGACGTAATCAATGCCTCCTCCGCAGAAGATCCGTTAATCATCGTAGCTGCTGGACCTATGCAGGTGGTAGGAGAAGCTCTTCAACGCTCCGATAAAGAAAAGCGCCAATACGTTACCCTGTTGTCCCACTCTCAATGGAACAACCGTCACAGCGACAATCCGGAAAGAAAAAAAGGATGGGATATGCATTCTGGCTGGACATGGGACGAAATGAAAGCTACATTCGGTACTCCGGAAGGAGGTAATGTCCGATTCGTACAAATTCTCGACCAAAATCATGGAAAAGATTATATCGGTTTCTTCTGTCCCAAAGAAAACTACGACTGGATAAAAACTTCACCAGCTAGAAATTCTCCCGCCTACCAACCAGGAGCATGGGACTTCCTGTATGAACGGATTTCCACTTGTATCAAGAAAAAAGGAACTTGTTTCGACCCCTCGGATGCGGGCATGATTGTATACCTGTTCACCGGAATCGAAAAAACTAATCCGGACATGGCACGACAAATCATGGAGAATCCTCAATTCACCTATCAAAACCCGATTCGTTCAGGTATAAATCTCAAAGGATTAAGAGACTGCCAGGTGCTGAAAGACCAGAATACATGGTACCTCACAGGTACCGCTTTTCCCCATTGGGCACGACAGGAACAAAATGGGAAGCTGAACCAAGGAGTTCCTCTCTATAAATCTACAAATCTGACCGACTGGACTTTCGTAAAATACATCGTAGAAAGGCCCGATTCCAGCAAATGGTATTACAACCGTTTCTGGGCTCCTGAGATTCATAAAATCAAGGGAAAATATTACGCTACCTTCAACTGTTCCAACCCCAAGCATGGGTATCCCGGACAACACATCGGTTATGCCGTAGCCAATAGTATTGAAGGCCCCTACAAGGTGATTACAGAAGAAAAGCCACTGGCCAATGGAAACGACTTGACACTGTTCGAAGATGAAGACGGAAAAGTATGGGCATTCTGGAACAGAGGACGTGAATTCGGTATTGGATATGCGCAACTGGATTTAGAAACCGGAAAATTTCTGACTACCCCTCAGACGGCTATCCAGCCCGGGAAGGTAGATTATGAATACGATAAGGAGGGAAAATTAGTACACGAACCCGGATACGACGGACGCCCCATCCCTAAAGTAAAAAAGTATTACTCCTGGGATTCCATCGGAATAGAAGGTGCCTACGTCATCAAGGAAAACGGACAGTACTACCTTTTCTATTCCAGCTGGACCAGAGGATATGAAATCGGCTATGCTACTGCTTCTAAAATTACCGGACCATGGAAAAAGTATGAAGGAAATCCCTTCTACGGAGCACAAAGCAAAGCCGCATGTAACAGAAACGGATTCACTTGGAAAGGTGATCCGCACAGTCCGTTCAACCAAGTGGGTCACAATGAAATATTTGTCGGACCGGATGGAAGATATTGGATTTCCTGTCACGGAATTACGAACGATGCCCCCGAAAGTCCCTCATTGGTCATTGACCCGATATGGTTCGACCAGAATGGGAACATCAAGAGCAACGGCCCGACATATACTCTCCAGAAGACAAACTATATAAATAATCGAACCACTAAGGCTAAATAACTCATATTTTAAGGTTAATCCCCCGGTGCTTATGAAAGTGCCGGGGGTATCTGATTTCTATTTATACAATCTTAATCCATAAACTTTAATCACATGAAAACATCTCTTAAAAAACTCCTGTTCATAACAGGAATATCGCTAACTTTTCACATAGTCCCTGCAATGGCACAAGAATTATCACGCACCCAAGCCACTCATCTGTTGGCAGACACCTGGATGCGCGACCCTTACATCGTAATCGGACCCGACCAGCACTATTATCTCACCTACACAAACGGAAAAATGGAGATGCCTGTATGGAGAAGTACAAACTTACAAGATTGGGAAAAATTAGGTGAAGACTATAACATGAAAAAGTTGTCTTATTACCAGAATATTCTGAATTCTCAGAAAGAGTTGATAAAAGAAAGAGGAGAAGCCAAGCTCTGGGCACCCGAAATATATTACATTAACCATCAATGGGTAGCTGTTCATACCTCAAATCTCAAACAATCCTCCATCATAACTTCCTCCTCACCTGAGTTTGAAAACATAAGCGAACCCATGAAACAGGAATTCGGTCTGAAACATGACCCATCTCTGTTCCAGGATACCGATGGGAAAATCTGGCTAATAAGCAAATGTGCAGAAATCCAACAGTTAAAACCAGATTTTACGGGATTCATAGGAAAACCTGTAGCAATTCATCCTGCTAACCGGAAAATGGGACATGAAGGATGTCAGATTATCAAAATAGGCAATAAATACGTATGGTTTGGTACCGCATGGTCAAAAGACACCCTCCGAAAAGGGACGTATAATCTGTATTATGCTACTGCTGATAAAATCGAAGGTCCGTATAGCAACCGGAAATTCGCAGGAAGATGCCTGGGTCACGGCACAATCTTCAAGGATAAAAACGGGAACTGGTGGTGTACCGCTTTCCTAAACGGTGATTACAAATCTCCTACAGAAGTCAATAAAGGAGTAAATCCAAATATTGCCACTTCCATGAATAAACAGGGGCTTACTTTAGTTCCGATGAGCATAGAAATAAAAGATAACGACATCGTAGTAAAGGCACTTGACCCACAATATGCCCAGCCTGGTGCCGAAGAAAATCAGAAATTTTAAACCCGTCTATAATGAAAACGAAATTAATGCTATCCACGTTGCTGACTTTTCCTGTGCTAAGTCATGCTCAAACCAACTTTATCATCATCCTTACCGATGACCAAGGGTATCAGGACATAGGATGCTATGGTTCGCCACTAATCGAAACTCCCAACCTTGACAAAATGGCGGAAGACGGACTCCGGCTTACCAATTTTTACGTATCCGCTTCTGTATCGAGCGCCTCAAGAGCCGGACTGCTTACCGGACAGCTAAACACACGCAATGGAGTGAAAGGTGTGGGATGGCCTGACTCCAAAGGACTCCCAACAGATAAAATCACGATAGCCAACGCGCTAAAAACAAAAGGGTATGCCACCGGATGCTTTGGTAAATGGCATTTAGGCGACCTTGACGGATATCTTCCTACCGACCGTGGATTTGATTATTACTATGGTATCCCTTATAGCAACGACATGTATATAGGATACACACATAAATTCGCTCCCAACTGCGTGTTTACCGACGGATATAATCTTGATAAGGCCTTACAGGACCAGCAGCTGGTAAAAAGAACTAAAAACAAAGCCCAACTGAAAAAAGAGCTGAACTATGCATCCCCTTTGTTCGAGAACAAGGAAGTCATAGAATATCCATGCGACCAAGCTACTACCACGTACAGATATTTCAACAAAGCAATGGAATTTATCGGAAAAAACAAGAACCAGCCGTTCTTTGTGTACCTGACTCCTTCCATGCCTCATGTGCCGCTTTTTGTCTCTCCACAGTTCAAGGGAAAAAGTAAAAGAGGATTGTATGGAGATGCCGTAGAAGAAATAGACTGGAACGTAGGCCGACTGCTTGATTTCTTAGAGAAAGAAGGGCTCAGCGAGAATACAATGGTCATTTTCACTTCCGACAATGGCCCATGGTTAGGAATGAAAGAAAACGGTGGATCTGCTCTTCCATTAAGAGACGGTAAGTTCTCGGCATACGAAGGGGGTGTCCGCACTCCTTGTATCATCAAATGGAAAAACCACATTCCGGCAGGAAAAGTGAGCGACCACATCATTGCAAGTATCGATATCTTCCCCACTCTATTGGAACTTGCCCAGATGGACAAATCAAAATATGATCTTGACGGTATCACACTCACCAAGTTCATAAGCAATCCGGATAATGTAGAGCCTCGCGACCGCTATCTGTATGTGAAAGACGGAAAAATCGTAGGTATCAGACAAAATGACTGGATATACCTGCCGCAAACAGGACTCAGAGTCACTCCCAAAGGAAACTTTGAGCAAGAACTCTTCAATATCCGTATGGACATTGGGCAAAAATCAAATCTGTTCAAAAAAGAAACCAAGAAAGCTCAGGAAATGGAACAGCTATTACAGCAACAATCTCATTAATCCCTTTTGAGCAGGTGTATATTAAAAAGTCTGGTATGAACCACAGCAGGTTACATACCAGACTTTTTTTACAGGACCTATCTATTACAGACAAGCAGGTTATTTGTACATCACAAACTGATTCTTGCCAGAATCTGGAGTTACCAGATAAAATCCGTTGTCAAGCTTCTTGTAGCTGGCATACTGACATTTCAGAAGCGGCTTGTCACTATATATCACAAAAGGTGCATTCTCCTTCAAGGATACTGTCAACTTATTCTTTTCAGCCTTATACTTCTTTACTGCCACCGGACTGAGGTACTTGTTCTCCAGCCCTATAACCGACCAGCCGTTCTCGATTTCACACAGCAACACCAGACGGTCCTCCATATTCTTCAGGTTAAACGCATACTTATCTTTCAGCACGTTTCCTTTCTTCGCATACCAGTCATAATATACCAGTCCCTCTGCCGGAAGTTCACGCCGTCCCGGATACGGCTGTACCATCGCATCCGCATATGTATAGTCTTCTGCAGTAACCTCTACCTCCATTATATTCTTGGTATTTTTGTTTGACAGGCTATAAGCCACCACTGCAGCAGATGTTTCAGTCAAAGGAGCTATCACATAATACACCCCATCTCCTGTCAGCACATTGTTAAACAGAGACTTGGGCAAAGAAGTTCCCGGAGCCATAGGACGCAAGATTTCACCGTCTGAAAAAGCTAATGGAGAAATATAATCATCCACAAAATTCTTGGGAGGGTCAGACAGATAAATAGGAGCCGCCGACATCGCTTTGCTGACCGCCATCAGACGCCCCAGTCTGGCATCTGAAGAATGAAACATGTCATGATCCGGCCAAACCGTCTGCCCCATCCATAATGTGTTCTGGAATCCCTGATAGATATGATTTCTCGCCAATGGAATGCTGTTCAACTTATAATCCACGCTCACACGCGTCGTTGCACTGTATTTGGTATTAAATGCACAAGGCAGGTTCTGAGCCATACAGTTCATCAATCCATCCAGTTTCTTTTTGGCATACCGCTCCAGTGCCGCCGCATTGTTGTGATGCGCCTCCACCGGATTGGATGTCATCAGATAGTTGTTAAAGTCACGTGTCTGAACGTCTATTTTAATGAAGTCAAAATCATTGTCCGATGCAGAAGAAACCATCTTGTTATAAAACAAATCGGCAGCTTCCGGCGAACCGTTTATGATGATACGTCCTCTGTCATTCTTCATCAGATAAGGCTTTAAATCATCCATTTTATGATTGGCCGATATACCACCCCATATTCCATACATGCAATGCCACAATCCGAACCACTTTATCTTGTCCGAACGTTTAGACAACAAAGGAGACCATCCTTTTGGGAATTTCTCTGGACTCACCTCAAAATTGATAAGTTTGTCTTTCACCTGAGTCTGGTGTCCGTGATCTACCAAGACCCAACGAATGGGTACATCACATTTCTCTATCCCATCCACAGCTTCCAACAACACTTTTTCATTGATGTTTTTCCGGAAATGCTCCCATGAACACCAGCCTAAATATTTGAACGGCTCCGGATAAACCTTGTCTTTTCTTAATTTCAGGTTATCTTTTATGTATTTATCCTTAACCAAAGAACTCCAGATTGCATTCACCACTTTATACACATCCCCACTTCTTCCATAAGCAAACACCGGAGCATCTTTCAGTTCCACTTTTTCCGTTCCCATGGTGCCGTATTTGATGTCAATGTGATTATCGTCCACTACCTCTATCCAGCTCATGACTGAATTAAGGGCTACTGGCTGTACTACCCAGTAACTTCCATCCTGAAGTTCCAGGACGAGAAAAATACCACAGTTGACAGGCTTATCAATAGTGGGAACCGGTTCAAACGACGCATCAAAAAGCGCGGACAATTTATCCACGGGCCATGAAAAATTCTGGTTTATCCCGTCAAAACCCTTAAACCGGGAAGCATAGAACAAGGCCTTCTTATACGCAGGCAATTCTATACGATAACTCTCCAACACTCCCTCTGCAGGCTTTCCCGTTACAGATGTTCTAAACACAGCGCACGAATCTGAAAAAGACAGATTCAGGTCTTTTGCCTTCGACGGAATACCTTGTATCCACATCAAACACGTCAAGACCAGATACATAACATTCTTTCTACACATAAATCCGGTAAATTATCATTTTATGATGATGCCTTCTGTCGTATTTTCGTCAGTCAGCAAATTCGCGTCAGACATATTTTTCCACAATTTGCCATTCACCTTAATATTTTCCAGAAGCACGTTGCTTACTTTATGAATAGAATCATGCCCCATAATGATATTTCTCATTTTAGGCTGGGTATAACACTCAATATTTCTGAAGGTAAGATTCCTGATTTCACCTCTTTCCGGATCCCAGCTTCCGAAACGGTTAGGTTTTGTCATGATATGAAACAGACGATGCTCGCAGTTATCAATCCGAATATCCTCATACAAATAATTAGTCATAATGCCATTACTGCCATGAATCGCATCAAACACAGCCTCGTTCGGATTATCCCAAGGATGCTCCACCCGGATTATATCCATGTCATAGACATGAAAATTCGTGTTATACCCCGGCATATTCCACCCTATCTGAAAAGGAGCTCCGTTTTCCATCTGCCATATCACGCATCTTCTTGCTATCGTATTGCTTCGATACAATTTGATAGCATCATCATTTACCTTGAAAAAACAGTCTTCTATCAAACTATTGCTCCCTATTCCGATTCCATCCGTACTGAACCACCAGCCCATCATTTTCAGGTTCCGGCATATCTGGTTAGTGCCACTCAACGACACACAATACCTCGGTGCATTGATGATAGTCACCCCTTCAATCAGTACATTGTTACAATTTCTGAAAGAAATCATGTGGTTATGGCTTCGTGCAGGATATTCCTCTCCGCTTATAATACCCTGCCCCATAATCGTGATGTTCTCCTGCCCGTCAGAAACGAACTGTCCTTTTACATAAGCCCCAGGAGCAAGGTATACCGTTTGATTGCTTTTCAACACGTAATTGTCTCCAATCTCGTGTATTCCTTTTTCAAAAACAATCAGATTGGGAGTGTTTCCGGCAGGTTTTCTCACCGGATATGCATCCACAAAAATCAACAAGGGATGAGTAATAGCCACACCTTCCTCAAATTCCACTGAATACTGCCCAGGGCCTGGCAATTCAAATTCCACAGTCGAATCATTCAGAATACGACATTCCACATTGTACTTACGAGGCAATACCCGGCATACCTCAACTTTGTAAGCATTTGTCTTTACCCTGACAACCGGCTTCGTATCCGTAGCGAACGAAGTCCACGAAGTAGTCTTACACCGGTTGGTCTTCCATTGCGCCACATCGGTATACACAGGAGAATCCAAGAATTCTCCTCCACCAGAAACTTCAATTTCAAACAAAGAAGATTTCCTGATGCCATCAGCCATAGGATATACAAACACATCGGCTAAAGCCACATCCGAAAACAAGGCGGTAAAGCATAATATCGTCAACAGTAATCTTTGTTTCATAATTTGATAAGCTTGAAAAAGGTTATTTACGGAAGAGTTATCGCACACTTAAATCCGTTTTCATCCGGATATACACGGTCAACGCAGAAAAACGGTTCCGCATATTTATCCTCACTATGATACGAAATATACCACTTGTCATTCAGCCCTTTAAATAACTGCACATTGCCTATAATCTCGCAAGGAGGAGCAAAGACAAGCGGATTGTCATATTCACCATGCAACTGAGTAGGAGCCTGATCTTCCGAACGATAAAACAAGATTTCATCAGAAGCTTTCCAAGGACCAAGCGGAGACTCAGACACTAAATTCGCAGCATAGTATCCCCCTTTAAACACCGTATAGAAGAGATAAATCTTACCTTTGTATTTTAAGACGGAAGGAGAATCCAGAAAACGGTCATCTTTTCTAAACTGGCGAGGAATGGCAATTACCACAGGTTCCCCGGCAAGATGTGTGAGCGCAGTATCCATCAATGCACCACACAAGCTTCCGTCTTTCTCCCAATAGGCATACACTTTTCCATCTTTATCATCCTGCCATAAGGTAAACCTGTTTCCTTTGACAACAGGTTTATCTGTCACAATTTTATAAGGCCCTTGAATCTTATCACTTATGGCTACAACCGTTTCCGTAGTGCTATAAGGATTTACTTCGTTGTTCCTGCCTCCGAAACACAATACATACCTGCCGTTTATCTTATGAATTTCCGGAGAATCAAAGCCATCTTTATACCAGGAATCGGCAGGTATGCTTTTCCGGTCAACTAAGAGAGAGGTTTTTTTCCATTTCTTCATATCCTTACTTTCATATAAAGATATGCCTTCTTTATTTTCACCCGGAGGAGCTATTTCCGTCCCCACCATATAATATTTGCCTTTTTCTACATAGATATGACAATCTCTGATTCCATATTCAGGCAAACCTTTACGTATCGGATTTCCGGCCAACGCCCCCTCCAGACAATGGCATATTAACAAGATCAGAAAAATCCACCTTCCAGACAAACTTTTAAATGATACACCCTTCATAATCAAAAAAATTAAAAGCTTATTACGAATCATTCAGAGGTAAAACCCTTATAACCTCTCAAACACTCTATACTTTCCACCTTGGGTGACCCTCCTTTGCGAGAAGCTCCTGCACCGATGTATATCGTCCCATTCACCTTGACAGCAGTGGTTCCATGACGAGGTACACTAAGTTTTGGGAAGCTTCTCCAGGTATTTGTTTCAGGATTATAAGCTTCACACTCATTATGTGCTTCAGGCTGAACACTCTCTCCCCCTATAAGCACTATCTCATCTCCCACTACTACAGTCGAAGCACCAGCTCGTTGGGTTGGAATTTGAGTATCCAGTGTACTCCATCTTCCAGTCTGGAAATCAAACACATCTACAAAAGGTACCGTTAAGTTGAACACTTGTTTCGTAACCCCTGTACTCTTGCGTCCTCCAATGCAATAAAGCTTATCATCATACACTACTGCTTCAAAATGATCTCTTGCATGAGGTGCATCAGGAAGTTTCTTCCACTCCCCTGTGGCCGGATTGTATTCATCAAACCATCTCACGTGTCCGTCCCAATGGCCGTCAATGATGCCACATACCACATAAATTTTATCCTGATATACCACACATCCCGCTGACCCCCTACGTCTGTCTGCCGGAATCGAGTCACCCTCCCGCCAAGAATCTTTCAGAGGGTTATAAATGAAAATATTGCTATAAGGCTTTTCATGTGGATAAGGCCCATACTGAGCACATATCGCATAAATTTCATCCTTATATTCCACAGCCTGAAAATGATGAAGCTGCCACGGAGTCTGCTTAAGTGCCTTCCATGTATTAGTAGTTATATTGTACACATCAACCGGCAAGTTGCCTCTTCCTCCAATAAAAAAAATATCATCCTCCACCGCTATACAAGTATTTTCCTCACGAGGCGTAAAACTTCCCTCCGCATCGATAATATTCCAGCACTCGCCCGGCGTTTGAGCGGAAATTTTTATCCCTAAGCAAATAAGGAAAGATAATGTTATGCAAAACTTATAGTTTTTCATTTCTTCAACCTTTTAGGATAAACTTTATAATCTGTTGCCCATTTATTCCAATGAGAGATTAAATCTTCCAAGATTTCAGGATGGCCATCCGCTTCATTATACCGTTCCGTCCTGTCAGTTTTCAGATTATAAAGTTCCCATATACCATTCTCGCCACATCTTACAGCCTTCCAGCCCTCCTTGCTGCATGCCGCATTCGAACCATGTTCCCAATACATATACTGATGTATTTCTTCGGTAGAAAATCCTTTCACAGCTCCTAACAAACTTTGTCCCACCAATGGAGTAATCACATTTCCACCATGGTACGTTTTCGGATAAATACTGTTTGTAGCTTCTATGATGGTAGGCATAATATCCGGTAAATACCCTTTTACGTCTATAATCTTTCCATCTTTTCCTTTGGTTTCATTTTTCCAGCTCACAATCAAAGGAGTTGAAATCCCCCCTTCATAACTTCGATTTTTGTATTTTCTGTAGGGGGTATTACTAACCTGAGCCCATGCCCTTCCATAAGACACAGAGCCCGATTTCGACGGATTATTTATATCTTCAATAGTTCCTCCACCAAGTTCTTTATATGGTTCCGCACAAGCTCCATTGTCACTAAGAAAGAAAATGAGTGTATTGTCAAGCATTTTTTTATTTTCCAACTGTTGAATAATACGTCCTATATTCCGGTCCATGCAATGTACCTGCGCCGCATACACAGCCATTCTATAAGCAGCCTCATCTTTCTCTGTATCCGACAATTCATCCCAATTACGATTTTCCCATTCAGCAAGCCCCCATTCTTTGTCAATGAGTCCTGATTCAATCATCCGTTTTCTACGTCCTTCGCGTATCTCATTCCAGCCTTTATCCCTATAATATTTTACGAACTTATCAATATCCTCCTGATGGGCTTGCAAAGGCCAGTGTGGCGCATTATATGCTACATACATGAAAAAAGGAGCGTCATCTTTCTGTTCTTCAATAAATTTTAAAGCATAGTCGGTAAACGCATCAGTCGTATAATACCCGCTTTCTGGCGTAGGCAATTTTTCATTATCCAATGTCAGCCCTCGTCCACCGGATGGACAAAGATAGCTACAAGCTCCCGACAAAATTCCATAGAACCGTTCAAATCCTCTTTGCAGAGGCCATTTCTCCACATCGTGCATTCCTAAATGCCATTTTCCAACCATATAAGTGTGGTATCCAGATTCTTTCAGCACCTCAGCAATTGTCACACAATTTCTATTTAAAAAACCTTTATACCCATCTGTTCCCCAATCATTATAAGATGTACTTGGCTGATAAGGGCCTAAAGGGTCTTCGCTCATCTGTCCGATTCCAGCCTGATGCTGAAACAGCCCTGTCATCAAACTGGCTCTTGAAGGACAACTTCTGGATGTATTATAGAAATTCGAAAAACGGACTCCGTTTTCTGCCAATCTATCAATATGTGGAGTCGGAATTTCTCCTCCATAACATCCTATATCACTATATCCCATGTCATCTGCCAAAATCAACAGCACATTCGGACGACTATTTTCTGCATTTACATTTGCACAAACGCTTGAAAACAAAAGCGTAGAAAAAACTACCTTATTTCTCATATTATTAGATATATCTGATTCTATCACTTCGCATTCTTCCATTCCGTAAGCAACCGGAAGAAGCCTTTTTTTCTTTCACTGTTAATACCCCAGTCTGCAGGAATACATTGAAAACCCTGTTCGTAGGGTTCATCCTTTTTTCTGAAATCAAAATATCCCCACGAAGCATAAGCCTCTGTAGCTTTTACAAAATTATTTACTTCCTCATCAAACTTGAAATGGTCATCCTCATTATACACTACTGGCTTGAGAGTATAAGCCGGCGATTTTCTCACTGAATCTACCTGCAGAATTATTCTTTCAGGTTTCCATACTCCATTTCCATGAAGCAAGACAAAGTCGGATGCGGCAATGACCTTGTCACTCGGAACAATTTTTCCGGCATAACTCGTACTTACTAACAGGCGTCTTCCATTGTGAGTAATGGTCTTTGCGTATTCAATGGATTTATGCACGGTTTCCGGACTCAATCCATCCAGTTTAAAGAAATCGCACTCATTGTTCACTTCAAGCAGCACATTTTTATATCCATTCTTCAATACCCACTCCACTGCATTTTTTATTCCATTCTTAGCAGCCTCTGCATTGTCCAGAAATTTTTCCTGACCTACGTAAAACAATCCCAATATCACCACCATTTCCAGTTCATCTGCTTTATCAAGAATCAGCTTCAATCGCTTCATGTATTCCTCATCCAGACTTCCATCCGAAAGAATAGCTGAATTATGCCAGGGCTGTGTTTCCGAATATCCTTCCGGACTTCCTCCCTGCAGGTTAATGGTAAAAGCAAGCAACCCTTTTTCTTTCCATACCGGCATATTCTCTACAAACTCTCTTGTATTGCGGTTGGCATCCCACACTTTTGTATCTGGATACGCCCATTTATAACGGGTAGAATCTGTCTTGTCATCAAAAATTCCATTCACAAGTCGCGCATTAGGAAGCAACCCCTGTATTTTCATCCCCCTCCATGTTTTACCTTCGAACGTAGGTTTTCCATTAATATAGAACTCCTCACCTACAATCGAAACTTCAGTTTTGTGAATATCAGCAGTTTCACAAGAGACGAACAGCAAAGAAAGAAATGCTGTAGAAATAAAACTTTGCTTAAAAAAATTCTTCATATCATCCACTATTTATCTTATATTAAACTCTAAATTTTATTGTTTCTTTAAACTCCAGGTCTGTTCAAAAACAAAAGATTCACCCGGCGACAACTTATACAAAGGACTTACAGGCTCAATCTCACACAACTTTCCATCGGTATAAAATATAGTTGTATACCCCATAGTAGAAGAATAATCCATCTGTGGCATTACTTTGAAAGTAACCTCAAACTTTAAATCTTTATACAGATAAGAAATCCATCCAGACCTACTATTACATCCTAACTTCAGGGTCTCATCTGACACCTTGTAACACAATTTCCCATTATTTGTCAGCACCTTATCACTTTGATAGTTTCCCATATATCCCCATACCTCATTATCTGACAACGGAAGTACCACACGTCCACCTCCTTTGCAGAAATACCTTCCCCAGAAATGACGGTTCAGACATTTTTCTGTATAGTTACGGGCACTTTGCTTGATATACAGTTCTGAGGAATGTTCATTAAGAGTAAAAGTCCGTTTCAAATGAAGTCCCAACCTATTATCTTTTGAGAACGAAAGTTCAACCGTATATTCATTTATTATTTTATAATCCCATACCCCCATAAAAGGCTCATCACGTAACTTGCCAGGAATGGCTTCCGGTCCTATGTCAAACCTTGCCCCATCCGGCCAGTGCCTGTCTTTTCTGAAATTTTCCAACAGATAACCATCAAACTCTCTGTCTTCAAATAAAATATTCTCATTCTCTACTGAATAACATAATACCCTTCCGCCCGATTGTGGAGATATAACAACCCGCGTACCGGCATTGCTAATCTCGATACAGTTTGACCATCCTCTGTACTCATTCAACACAACAACTTTAGAACTTAGGCTTGCAACATAAGCCACAAACAATAAAAACAGGAGTATCTTTTTTTGATTCATAAATATTTATATCGCAAATAATCAGTTTATTAATTTATCATATTAACCGTCACCCTTTTTCAGGAACCTAAAATGCTATTATATTATTTAAAAGTTTCACGCACACAGGATTATCAACGGCTTTCATAAAATCAAGAGAAGAAATGATAATATGTCCTTTACCTACCGGCAATATGGTCAAAGCACTAAACAACTCATTTTTATGGTCTGCATAGCAGCCTACCACACATTCCCCGTTCTCAAGACGAAGTCCTTCCCTATGCCGGTTGTACGAAGCAAAACACTGGTACTCCCAGTTGAAAGCTGTAGCTTGCGGCAAGTCATTAAACAACGCATGGTTTTTCACAAAGAAATTTCCTCCAAACCAATCTCTTCCAATAAGTCTTGATCCTCTGTAGTCTGCCACCTCTTTTTGCTCCAGATAAGTACACCATTCCGATGCATTATCAAGTATTACAAGCTTTCCTCCGCGAGAAACCCATTCTATCAAAGGATCGTCTTGTCTGAAGTTACCACCAACTATACCAGGCTGTAGTTTACCTCCAACCACCAGTGTTCCCATTCGGGAAATGATATCTTTAATTTTAATATTCTGATAGGGAATATGAGCTTTCTGAAGCACTCGTTCCATCCGGCCCGCAGTGTCGGCCACGTACACGGAAGGATGAGCAACCGGCGAATTGTTCACGGCAAAGACCTGTTCGGCTCCTTGAGCCACAATCTTACCATGCTTTGACAGTTCTGCCCTTATAGTGGTATAGCCATCCTGGTTGATTTTAAATCGAATATTCTGTTTCAGAAACTGCCCGAAAATAACGCCTCCTTTCACTGCTACCTGAAATTCCTGCTTCTGCGTCCAGGCATCATTAGCCTGATTTTCCAGAAAGACAGTCAGCTTGTACCTACCTTTCAAATCTTTCCTGTTCACCACAAAGAAATCTACGCTTGTCGTATCATTCTGTTCCAGCACCTTTTTATTAGCCTTTACAGCCACATAAAGCGGCTGGTTATAATATGCGATAATGGCAGGATCTGCTTTATGGTTTCTATATATATCCACAATCCCGGAATGATTCTCCAGCTTCGTACTCTCCCAACCGTTTGTAGCCCAGCCATCGATATTGTTACTGATATACATATTCTCTATCATCCTGCCTTGATAATAATATGACACACTACCAAGACTGCGGCATAAAGAATCTACATCGGGAAAAGCATCCGTAAACCCTTTTTCATGGATAAACGCATCAAAAGCATGATATTGCTTCAACAAATCATCACCAGTCCAGCCTCTTTTCCCTCCTTTTTCAATTTCCTGCTTTATCAGTTGAAGACGAGGTGGAGTACCTATGGCTCCTTCTTCTCCATAAAATATGATTTCATCCTTTTCTTTCTTATATCTTGAAAAATCAACAGGCGATTTATAAAACTCATCTTTATACACTCCAGGCCCACTGGCATGATGCTGGTCCCACCAGCCTTGATAATGAATCGTTGTATCATTAGGCAACATGTGCATTTTTATTGGAGCAGGAGTCGACGGACAAACTCCTTTGTAAAGCTTGGCTCCGAAATAGGTAGACGTAAATGTAATACATCTGGTAGGATCTAGCAGATGTGCTTCCCGAATGTCTTCTACCTCATTAGGATATGGATTTCGGGCCGATTCATTAATCATATTGACAATCACAAGCGAAGGATGATTCCGGTCTCTTTTCACCATGCGCAAAAGCTTCTCTCTTTTCCATTTTCTGGCAAAAGCAGAATTTCCAGGTCTGTATCCTCCCGGTTCTTCATAGATAAGCATACCAAGTTCATCGGCCAGATCAAAAACACAAGATTGTCCGATACCCCGATGGAAATTCAGCATATTCATACCCAGCTGTTTGGCAGACATGATATGCTTTCGGGCCAGTTCCAGAGTAGGATAAATTCCATTAACCGGCCAATGCCCCCATGAAATAGCCGTATGCAGTACTATACGTTTGCCATTCAGCATAAACATCCTGTCGCCATTAACTGTTTTCACATCAAACCACCGGAAACCAAACCGCTCCGTTTTTACATGCTTCTCACCCTTATCATTCATCCATTTTGCTGTAAGCACATATAAATTCGGACTATCCGGACTCCATAATTTTGCATTTTTCACCTCTATGTTTTTTTCTACACAAGCCTTCTTTGACCAAAAGGGAACCACTGTCTTTCCTTTCCAGACCAGTTTGTCCGTTCCATATTCCTTTATGGAATATTCAATGACTCCGTTACATAAATCTCCTTCATTCTCAAGAGTAGTCATTACGCTTACCCGGTTCAAATCGGGTGTGTTTTTTATAAAGATATCGTCTATATAGCTGTGACTTGTAGCATGAAGACTCACTTTTCCCGTAATTCCACCAAAGCCATGACTTGGAGATATTTCATAATTTCCCCACATAAAGGAATCCCAGTCTCTCCACGCAAAATTGCCATTGGGGTCGGTTATTCTTACCGCCAATCTATTGTGCGAACCTATCTTTACGTCATCAGTAACGTCGATACTGAAAGGCGTTCCATTTATCAGTTCATACCCCACCAGCTTGTCATTAAGATAAACCTCTGCCCTCATTCTGGCACTTTCAAAGTCTATCGTAATACGTTTACCCTTCCAGTCAGCAGGAACCGATACCCCGGTAGTAAACCTGAAACACCACAATAATTCCCATTAATCCCATATGTATTTCCATTCTTTCCCCACATATATTCTTCAACTGTAGCAGGTATGGTAATATCTACTGCATTTTTATTATTGTAAAGATTCTGCCATCCACAAGTGGGAGGTGTACATGGAATCACATCCATATTATATGGGGGCAAATAGAGCGAATCATTAAAATATTCCGCGGTTTCATCAAGCCATAGCCGCCACGGCTGTTTACTTAAATCAATTGTTTGCGAACTGGCATATAATGATAAAGTCAGTACCCAAAAGAACAGCACATTTCTTTTCATAACATTTCATCTAATAACATTAATTAAATACACTAAAAACTATCGTTCATCAGTTTTTATTTTATATACTATTGAGGTCTCCACCAAAACTTCTTTCCTTTCCATTCCTTAGGGATACCTGTTTTTGATAATCTTCGAACAACTTCTTGATCTAAATCTGTAGGGCGAAATCTTTCATCCAGAACCTCAATGATTATATCCCCTGATACCTCTTTTATATTAATAGGAACCAGCCAACAACACCAATGTTCTGTATATTCGTGATCAAAAGCCGTACACCACCAATTCCCATTCTTATCACAAACAATACTTCCATGTCCTGCATTTTTTATCATCATCCTACGAGGAGCATATCCCTGCATAAGGCTATCTGATACAGAATAATAAAGATCATAAGTATTGGTTGGCTCATAACCATAACGACCTGAAGCAATCCATAAAAATTTATCAGCGTATTTTATTAAAAAAATTCCTTCATAACCCATAGGATGCTTTCCTGGAACTTTTAAGTCCACAAACTGATTTTTACAAATACTATCTATCTTGTTATCCATTAAACCAATTTTATTAGAACCAAAAGCATAATAATGATTTTCTCCATCACAAAATAAATGAGAATCTATTCCTTCATTATAATGAATATTTGTTTCTTCATATGGACCATTTATTGTTCCTGTAATACTTTTCAACAATCCATTTCCACCCCCGTTCCGTGATACCGTAATCCACCATGTATCATTCATAAAATGGAGCTCTGGAGCCCACACAGCATATGGATTCTTTGCACCAATTTTGTGCGAAGGACGATTAAAAAACCATCCATTTTTTCCATCTTTATAAAGTTGCCAAACAAAACCAAGACTTTTCCAATCACATAAATTTGTAGACTTCCAAACCTTTACACCAATAGTATCACCCCAATTAGAATCAGCTGTTGTTCCAGTCAAATAATAATTCCCATCTGGACCACAGGTTATAAAAGGGTCACGAATCGTATCCCCCATTGTAATAAAAGCATGATTATGTTGTTTCAATAAATCTAACTTTTTATTTAAACTATATTCAGTCTCTTTTTGGCCATATACCCAGAAAGAGTCCAGTATAATGACAAAAAAAACAAAAACATGTTTCATAATATTATTAAAATTAATACTACATAAATTTAAAACAAATGAAGCAGAGGTATTCTTAATCTCCCTCTGCTTCATCACTCATCTCATTTCATTAATAATCATTCAATAACCATAATTTTGTTCCACTTTAGGAGCTACATATAAATATTCTTGCGGAATGGGGAATACAGTTCTAAAATATTCAGTATCGGCAGATAATGGTCTTCCTAAACGTTCCCATTTACCTCCTATGAATTCATGAAAACGAATTAAATCAGTTCTTCTAATAAGCTCCCCATAAAATTCTTTTCTACGTTCCTGTAATAATTCGTCCTTTGTCAAATTTGAAGTATCATAATAGTCTTTCAAATCAGCATCCTCAAAAGATCTGTTCCTCACTTCATTAACCAAACTTACTGCTTCAGAAGTAGCAACCCAATTATTTTTTCTCATAATTGCCTCCGCTTTCATCAACAAGATGTCAGCATAGCGAATAACCGGGAAATCATTATCCGCACTTACCCCTATAAGATTATTAGGAAATTCATACTTCACCAACCTTGCACCATCATATTCATGACAGTTTTCAATATCCCAGTCTATCGTAAAATTCAATTCAGCTCCATTGCTTCCCGCTTTCTGGCAATATAAAGGTTCACCATTATAAGTTTGTAATCCCACATTCCAACCATTACGTCGTAAATCTTTTTCATCAAAACTTTTATACATTGAAGGTAAAGCGCAATAACCATTCCAAAGATTTCCAATGTTTTTACCGTAAAAAACTTGTTGGCTATTATGTAAACAATATTGTCCTAAATTAAATCCTGCTGTAGCATTTCCAAAAACTCCCATACTATATGTTTGATGGAAAGGAAGTACAAATATATTTTCAATCGAACTTTCATTATCAGCCTTAAAATTAGTAAAATAATCAGGTTCCAAATCATACCCTCCATCTTTTATAATTTCATTACAGACAGCAATGCAATCATCAAGCCCTTCACTCTCGTATGGATAAACTTTATCATTCCGTTCTGTATCAAGAAATACATTAGCATTAATCAAGTAACGAGCTTTAATAGCCAAAGCAGCATAATAATGCATTCTTCCATACATATTCTTCACATCTTTCGATAAATGAGGCAGACAATCTTTAAACTCACTCATCATAAAACTTGAGTTCAACTTATAAATGCAACTTTTTGGGTGCGGATAATAAGCAATAAAAA